>UEXL01000059.1_pt1 | contig 65095 bp, 74 predicted proteins | sample 1796671 | NCBI WGS metagenome assembly UEXL01 (sample SAMEA4772471, study PRJEB27181) | metagenome | reverse complement strand
AAACTGCCGATGCGTCATCGGATACATCCAGGGTATCCGACTTTAGGCCGCTCTGTCCTGCGACTTCGAGGGCTACATCATAAAGTAATGGACCAAACCCATCCTTGGCTTTAGCGCTGGTGACAATGTACACTCCCTCGTAAGGATCGTTTCTGCCTTCGGAGACTCGTAAAAGTCCATAGATATCTATTCCTGCTTCTATGCGGTCTAGGTCACCCGCTTTCAGTCTTCTCTTTGGGTCATCGCGAAGGGCATAGTAAACCTGAAACCCTGAGGAATCCGGCTCTTTAAGGACGACTACCACCACCCCTTCGGGTAGGTCAGCGGCTGTCTTCATAGCTTCGTCTAGCTGGGCCTCTTTAAGGCCGGCTCTCGGGCCGGGTCCGAAACCTGGGTAGCCGGATTTGTCAACTCCTGGGGATCCTTTCGGAGGTGCTTGGTCGTATGGAGCACTTCCTTTTCTCTTTGGCGCCGACTTCGTAAGTCTATCGAAGTCCTTTTCGACGTCGGACTTGTGTTTCCCGGATTGATAATAATCACCCTCATTGACCTTTTGGACTCTTTTGGTATACGACCCGGGGCCGTAGAAAGCCTTCCTTCTCTGCTTCGGCTTACGCTCCTTGTAGCGAAGCACCGAAATACCCTTGAGTCTGGTGACCTGTTTTACGATGCGCTTCATCATTAAGTCTTTGGATGTGTCGCGTGGACGGCGTATGTGAAGCTTAAGAGTAGACAAATAGGTGTTTCCCATGTCTTTCTGGACACCACCCTTCTCTTTCTCAACAAGAGTAACAGTTAGAATTTCCGGCAGTGCACGAATATCATTTTTTGTTTCGTCTCGGGAGCCACCACGATTCTTGTCCATCGAAATTAGAACGGTAAAGTAGAAAGTATCCTGATAGTATGCCGGATCTTTTGCCTCGTTAAGGAAGTCTTTAAATGTTTGAAGTTCGCGTTTCATCTATATAAATAGTTCGCCGTATTCGATAAGGGCGCGTGTTTCTTCAGGACCTAGCACCTGATACCACTCGCTTCCTTCTCTTGGGTCGAGTTCTTGGGCCAAAGGCCAGTCGTTGCCGCCCGGAATATTGCTGTCTCCACAGAAAATCATCGAGACATCAGTCCCATATTTCTCTTCCATAATCTCAACTACCTGACTCTTGTTCGAGCCCTTCGCATAGATGTCTACAGAGATGGCGCCGCCGATGGCGACCTCTAGTTCGGGGTGCAGATTGTCAAGATATGCCACGATGTCTTCACGTTCCCGGTTGACTCGGTCCCATTTGCTATACGCATCTCTCATGTTCGGAGATGCATTTCTGCCGACCGTGCTAAAGTTAATCATACCTGGGCGTTTTTCAATGTGGTTACCCTGCTTCTTGCGCCACTCTGATTGCTCCAGATAAAGCTCTAGATTTTCAATGAGGCCCTCGGGGATTGCCATTGGTTTTTCATACACCTTTTTTCCTTTGGAATAATAAACATTCCCGGAGCACGTAAAGATGCCCTCGCACTGGTCTATGAAGGAGGGAAACAGTTGTTCCTTAATCTTTCCTATATCGGAACCAGTTACTAAGTATACTTTTTTATTATTCGAGCGCACCCAGTTTAAAAAGACATCAGCAAAGCCTTCTTTGATGGGTTGGCGATGGGGAGTTAAGGTACCGTCAATATCAAATAAATATATAGTCTCAGGCATCGCCCTGGACTTTCGCGTTTCTAAGCAGGATTTCAGTGATCTGTCTATTGGCGTCTTCCACCGTACATAGCGGGGACTCAAGGGGCTCTGGGCTGTCGTCCAGCATTTGCCATAGCGCTTCGTTTTCAAGCGCTATCTTATCAAATCTGGTTAGTTTAAGGTTGGTGTGTACTATTTCAGTCTCGATTCTTTCCAGGCGGCTAAGCACGGTATCGAATAATTGTGCCGCTCGGAGTGCTTTTTTGATTAAAGATAACATCTATTAACTCCTGTCTAGAGATTATGCCAGACTTACGACCATAAATCAACTCTAAAATTCTTTTTTGTGTATCTAAAGATAGTGGAAAAGCTTGGTCCAGTAGTGTTTCGACTTCGGCCGCCGTAATGGAGCGGGGCTCCGGGGCTTCCATAGCATCAGTATTCCACTTGTCTTGAAGTATTGTAGGCTTACGTTTATTACTCATTAATATAATTAGTTCGCTGCAGCGGAATCGTCGTCATCCCCAGCACTATCATCGTCATCCCCAGCATCATAATCAATAACATACCCTATCTCCACTAATGCGCCCTCGAATGGCACTACAAGAAACTCAACACTGTTTGTGGCAGCGTTGTATACCCAGTCTGTGTCAGCCATTGGCACGGTGTCTTCAAAGACAACCAGAGTGTCCTCAATAGGATGGTGGGTTAATGGCCACTCCTCATGGGGCTCAACTTGTGTAGTGGCGTCGGCCACTCCGGGTGTCCAATCCTCTTCGCAAATGTCGACCACCACACCATTAAATGCGTTTGTGGCTTCCATATATCTGTGGCCCACATTGATGGGGGACGACCAGGCTTCACACACACTCTCGGCGTAGGGAAAGTTTACAATACTTGCCATGAAGACGGACTGTCGCCGGTTGCCGTACCACTGAATAAATTCCTGAAGCCCAGCCGGGGTCGATGAGAACTGAGAGTTGCTCTGCTCCTCTTCGTCACTAACGAACACCACCAGCAGCGCGGCGTCTTCGCGTAGCCACGTTTGGTTATAGGAGTTAGTAACAAGGTAGCCATGTAGCGCGTCGAAGCCGGCTTCGCGGTGGGCATGTGGAGGTCCGTTCAGAATGTTGTAGGCTGCCTCAGCATCGGTTACCGTGTCTCCCGGAACCAGAGGGAAGATTGTCTGTTGTTGCGACTGAAGGTAGTCTGTCGTGGTGATTCCCAGTCTCCAGCCAGCTTCAGGTAGTGCGCTCATCATCTGGCCGATGCCAGCGATCACTGCTTGGTCAAACCTGTCCATGGAACCCGATCGGTCAATGAGCCAAACAATATCTACGCCATTGACTGAGTAGGGCTGTTCAAAGCTGTCAACCCAAACATCACCACCATCGCCGGGAACGTCTACTAAAACTTCAACGGGAACGTCTACATATACAACTTCGGGTGGATTAACGTCGTAGATTGTATAATCTCCTTCGCACCCAAAAACTGTCAAACAAAACAAAAGTACTAAGGCAAGTCTACGAGTCATGGCTAATCCCTCACTCCCCCCCTGCGGGGTGCTCTTGCTCCTGGGAAGGAGCCTAGGTTAATGGGTACATCGGAAGCTACGATCCTACCCTTTAGAATTCTCTGGTCGATCTTGCTAGTTGGGGCAATCCATACAATCTCCTCTAAGGGGACACGGAAGCCCATACCGAACATTCCCATATCGATACCCGAAACACAGCCGACATAGCGACCGTACTGGTCGAGGACGCCCGATCCTGACGATCCGAACCACGCAAACATATTGCTAACAATCATGTTGCGCTCGATGGACGATACATAACCGCGGATGGTTAAGAGATCATGATGAGATGGGAACCCGGTGTAGGTAATGTTAAGGCCCACAAGCCGCTCATCATAGTGAGTGATGGGGCGATAGCGCACAGCGGTGCGGCTTTCCATTTCTGGAACTACTAGGAATGCAATATCGACATCATGGTCGATAAAGACTACCTTGCCTACGACCGTCTCACCGTCTCGACCGTCGATAGCCATGAGGTTCTCGCTCCGGACAACGTGAGCCGCAGTAGCAACGATGCGACGACCGTAGGCGACCATGTAGGTTCCCTGAACCGTGGCCACCCTTCGTAAGAGAGCGCACCTTGACGGCTGCCTTACGAGCGCGTGTTTCCACGAGTGTAAGATTTGAAACGTCCAAGACTTCGAGGGCACTGCCCAAATAGTTCTTGACTTCAACTGTATTGTTTGTGTGTATTACCTGCGCGTGTTCGGACGCGTCAGTATGTGCAGGTAAGACGGGGCTAGTACAACTTACTAAAAGTAAAGATGCTGTTACTATAAAGTTTTTGATCCACCTAGACACGAGAATCCCTCCGTGTTTTTGGTTACTTCATCACTATCTCACCGTATTTTTACCTGCATACTCCTTACGGGATGCTAACTTTTGCATACAACCTGAGTCCTTTCTAACCCTTATTTGTCTATAAGTAACTAGAGAGCAAAAGGCCTTTGACGAAAGAAGTTCTAATTTTATTTGATTATTTTTTGCCCAGCGCTGTACAATGCGCGATTCCCACAGTCCAAGATCCATTTGTCCGCGGTCCTTCTCGCGTTCGCGTTCAGTCTCGCGATCATCTTCACCAGCAATGTCGCGGTATACGCCGTATGCTTCTAATCTCTTCTCGATTCTCTCATAGAACTCGTTATAATCGAACTCGGCTTCTTCGGGTGCCTCAGTGTTGCTGATAAGGTAGGCGGAGATCTCGGACATTTCTGCCAGGAAGCTATTGAGTTCGGCTAGTTCACTCTTTACATCGTCTTCATTTTCATCGTCGGCGAAAAAGAGACCCTCCCAAGCCATCGAGATGCCGAGCATAGCGGACCGCGAGTCTTCTTTGCCGCGCGCATACACCTCCACGGTGCGAATGCGTGGGTTGGGATAGAGAGTGTCGTCAGCAATGCTCTGCATCCTGGCGGATCTCCCAGCGCAGCCGGTGAGTATCCTCATCCACAATGACATCTTTGACAGGAAAGAATGCTTGGTGCTTCAGGGTAAAGGTAACTTCTTCATCCCCTACTGAGGGCCAACTAACATCCACAGAGGTTTGGTCGTCGCTGTCGAAGTCCGGCGCGTACTGTTCCAATAATTCCGTGGCTTCGTCGACCCATGAGTCATCGAACTTAACTTGTCCTGTCCCTTCCTTACCATACTTCTGCTTAAGGTATTGGAGCATTTCGGCAAAGCCGATACCATCCGAACTGTGCATTCCTATCTCTGCAATCCTCTTCACCTCTGCGTTTTCAATAAACGCGTCAATATAAGGCCAGAGTTCTTCGGGTGGAGCTGTGTTCCCTTTTCCCTTGATCTGATAGACAGTCCTACCTTCATCCATTGACAAAGTGATATAACGCTTGATGTCTCGGCGCTTCTCTCCAGTCCTCAATGAGTACAGGGTGCCCTTATCGGCGCTCCCACAGTGCTTCATGTCCCTTCCTTCGATCTCGCAGGTATTCTTTCTCAAGTCATACCAATAGTATCCACTATCAAACGTTTGGAGTACTTGGTCTTCATTCTTTGGAGGATTGGCTGTAGTCTTGCGGACTATTTCGCTTGCAACGCGCAAGGCGCGGCTGGGGTCGTCGGCTGTGGCTGTCTCCGTCTCTGTGCGCAGTTCATCGTAGAAGACAGGATCTTCAGCCAGCAGCTCCATAATCGGTCGATAATGCTGCTGCAGTGCCTGGGTGCCGCGCTTCATTCGATAGTCTAAAAATGAATCTAGTTGCTTAATAGCGTCGTCTGGGGCGTTTAGCTTTTTCAGCATTTTCCGCGCCGTCTTCTTCAGAGCTTTGACGTCGCCAATCGTGGCAAGTCCTCGCGTGCCCGAATGGTTGATATACCAGTCTTTGAAGAACTCTAGGCTTTTGCTCCAGGCTTCCTCTCCTTCGGGGGTCCTGGGAAATGCATGCAGGGAACTATCTCTTCAACGATGACTTGGTAGACGCCGGCGTCGAAGAAACGGCTGCTCTTAACTGCTTTTATAAGACTTCCGATCCAAGTTAAGTGCTTGTTGGAGACGGGGCCGAAGGATTGATTCTGTTGCCTCAAGTAGGTTGACACTTCAGGAGGAAGACCAATGTCCTCAATCCCCTCCTGAAGTGTGAACTCTTTCCATTTATTAGTTTGACGCAGATACATCAACTATAATTAGTTTTTAAATTACCTAATGTCAATATCAATGGAATTGTTGGCAGGGGTTTCGCGGGGAACGAAGACAGAAAGGATGCCCTGCTTATACTCGGCACGGACGGAGGCTGTGTCCGCGGCGGAAGGAAGCTTCCAATATCGAGTGAAGGAACGATAGCGAACTAGTTCCGACTTGTCGGTGTTCTCACTATCATAAGAAATATAGATGTGGTTGTTTTCAATCTTAACACCCAGGTCGTCTCGGTCAAGACCTGGGGCTACCACATCGATGCGGTATTCCTCTTCGGTGGATGCGACGTTGGTACGGATTCCGTAGTCATCAATAAAGTTAGTATCTCCAAAGTTGAAGAAGTCATCACCAAGGATGGTGTTGAGTAAATTGCGTTGGTTGCTGGTTTTAGGGTGCCAGGGGTACATGTTAATAATCTCCTTGTATAGTAGGGCCCGTTGCCTACACACATATTATAAACATCTACCGCGGAGTGTCAAGAATTATTTTCCACTTTGTTTGGTTTCTGGTAGCGATGCTGGTTCGACGCGACTATAATCATCTTCTAAACGAACTACATCATCCAACTCTGTGGTGCTCACCTCGACCAATCGAACATCACCCCGTTCTGCGCAAAACCGGTGTACTGTGCCCGGGGTAACGTGAAAAATATCACCGGGATCCATTAGGTGACGAATGATCTTGGGGACGTTTTTTGACGGACCCTCTTCACAGACAAGCTGTCCATCAAGCACCATAATTGTTTCTTCCTTATTGCTGTGGTACTGCCTCGACAAGCGGTGACCTTTCTTAATAAACAGAATCTTTCCCGCGTACCGGGAGGCTTTGGCCCACACAATTTCGTGGCCCCATGGTTTTTCAACAGTATATGAACTGGTTCTCATTTTCTATCCTTTCAATAATCTAGAATCTCGGGGAGCTAGTCTTTTAGCCACTGTGGCCGCGTCACCCACAACAATGTGTACGCTAGAATTATTACCCTCAATAAGAGTGACTGCAGTGAACCGGTGGCCCTGGTCCAAATCAAGATTTAATGTTCCCTCTTGCAACATCCTATTATACCCTGCATGCTCGCGGATGTTAACAACATACTTCTGATTAATCCAAACTTCACCTAATTCATATGACAGCGTGGCTGTCCTTTCCATTCGGGGGTTCTTATCAGTTTTATTTATAACCTCTACAAAACGTATCATCACTAACTCTCCCTTATTGTAAATACATCTTCTTTGCGGACAGACCACTCCCTGCCTTCCCAAAATACTTGAACATATCCCGGGGATTCCAAGCCACTAACTAAAGCCAGCTTCGGCTCCTCCAATACAACTGTATCCCATGGAATCGACTCCTGATGCTCGTCGCGGCAAAAATTCAACAAACGGCTAGCTTGAGGAAGATGAACTAGGTCTCCGACCTTATTGTTCTTACTCATTAGTCGGCACCGTAATATTCTCGCTCCAACTCAGGTGCAGGGTCTTGTGATCTTTGCTTAGCTCGATGAACCTCGTACGCCCTGATGATCTCTTCTACTTCGACAAGTCGAGTGTCCACAGCAAGAAGTGCCTTTCTGAAGTCCTCAATCATGTCGAGGACCTTCGATACATTCGGGGTCTCTGCAGTTTGCTGCAGCTCGGCCTGGACCAACTTAAACATTTCAATGCCATGCATCATATCCTCTTGGGAAAGACCCAGGATCTTTGCTGCTTCTTTGAGGATATCCTCCTCATCGACGGTGTATGATAATTTAACTCTCATTTTTTTCTTTAATCTCCTATGGGAATAATGCTGTCCAGATGGTTTGAATCAATAACCCAGTGACAGAACCGCCGACTATCCACATAAACTTCGTGTTAGCGGCCTTCCAGCTTTCAAGTTGAATAATTCGAATATCTAACTCTTTAAGACGAGCAAATAAACCACTGTCTGGGTTGTATACTGCCTCCTTAATCTTGTTGATGTTTTCAGCTAATTCTTCTTGTTTGTCAAGTAAGATTTCAAGTTTGGTTGACATTTCAACCAACATTACAGTTACTTTTTCTTCATCACCGGTCATTGTTAATCACCTCCCGACACCATTAAATAGAGTTAAAGTTCAACAATGGCGTGGGAAGTTGTGATTAATGTTCCAGCTGCAGAAGCAGCGTTCTGTAAGGCAGTCCGAGTGACCTTGGCCGGGTCGATGACACCATGTTCAAGCAAGTCAACCATTTCGTCCGTACGGAAGTTATAACCAAGACTGCCCTCTACTGATTCAACTCTTGCTAGAATCAGATCAGGAGACAGACCACAGTTTTCTGCCATCTGGCGAAGTGGCGCCTTGATAGCTTCTCGAACTATTTCAACACCAAAGAGTTGATCTTCGTTCTCTACCTTAAGATCTGTAAGATTGTTTGATGCACGAACTAGAGCAACACCGCCGCCGGGGACTATACCCTCCTGCTGTGCTGATTTGACAGCTTCTAGCGCGTCTTCGATTCGATGCTTCTTTTCAATCATCTCAACTTCAGTGGCAGCGCCCACCTTAATGACTGCAACACCGGAGGCCAACTTTGTAATACGCTCCTGAATCTTGTCACACTCTCGAATATCTTCGGTCTCTGCGAGTTCGGCCTTGAGTAATTCTATTCTCCTGTCAATCTCTTCAAAATCTCCCTTGCCGCCAATCACAGTTGTGGCGACCTTTGTAATATCAATCGAGCGACACTGACCAAAGTCTTGCAGCTGGATGTCCTTCAGGCGCTTTGTGCCGTCTGTAGAGATGAACTCGCACCCGGTTGAAAGTGCTAGGTCGGCCAGAATGTTTCGGCGTCTCTCACCGTAAAATGGAGCCTTTACTGCTGCGATCTTCATGGTTCCGCGGACCGTATTCATAATCAGCGCTGCTAGCGCTTGGCCTTCGATCTCTTCTGCAACTATAACAAGTGGCCGGCCGTCTCGGGAAACAATCTCAAGAGCGGGAAGGATCTGATCCACGGCGTCAATTCTATTGTCTGTTACCAAGATAAGGGGTGTCTCATAGTGTACTGCGGCTCTACGCTCGTCAGTTACGAACGCAGACGCGGCGTAGCCAGCCTCCACACGGAAACCTTCAATAACATCAAGAGCAGTCTCGACTGTTCTGGAGTCCTCAATAGTAATGGATCCGTCTTTGCCAGCTTTGTCTACAGCGGTTGCAATCAGCTTTCCGATGGCCCTATCGTTATTGGCAGAGATGGTGGCGATGTTTTCAACATCATCTAAGGTTTCAATATGACGCGCGTTGGCTTCAAGATCTTTAACCAGGGCCTCAACTGCAATGTCAATACCACGTTTTAACTCCACAGGTGAAGCTCCAGCTGTAATATAACGTTGAGCCTTGCTAAGGATAGCACGGGATAGAACCGTTGCTGTGGTTGTCCCATCGCCTGCCATACTGTTAGTCTGAGACGTAGCTTGCTTCAGAATCTGTGCTGCAGCATTTTCGAATTCATCTTCGAGATGAACAAAAGCAGATACAGTCACTCCATCCTTTGTGATGATGGGGTCTTTTCCTTTTTCATGTAGGATAACATTCCGACCTTTTGGTCCAAGAGTTGCCGCAACATTGTCGGCAAGCTTATTAACACCGTCAAGAACCTTTTGATTCAGTTCTCGGCGGTCTTCGAATACACACTTTGGCATTGAAACCTCGCTTTCTTATATTCTTATTATAACACACTATTCGTGTATGTCAAACAGTTTTTATTATTCAGCCGCCATCTTTTTCGTCAGCGATCTCTTTGGTGCCGGTCGCGATGTCAGTTGCAGCTTCCTTTGCCGTGTCTGCCATCTCGGGCTTGTTAAGTCCACTAGCTACGTAACCGTTTAGATTGACCGATAGAGTCTTGAGATCTGTGAAGACTTGAAAGATAACAGAGTTAAATGTGTTAACTGAATTGTCCAACATGTCCTGCACTTTCTGGACCCCGATCTCAATGACGCCCACATCAAACGTACCATAAGGATATAGTGTTTGACTATCTTCCCAGTCCGCGTTGCCGATGGCCTCAAGCTGTCCCTTGGTTAATTCAAAGTCTTCACGACGGGAAACCCCAACAGAGTTTTGAAGAGCCAGCTTATAAATCTCCGGGTCTTGGCGGAGTTCTTTCAGTCGCTCTATCGACTCCTCGCCGCTTCGGAAGTCTAACTCCTTGAACTTGGTTTCGCGTGTTCCGCCTTCGCCAACCTCTTCAATAAACTTGGTAGTAGTGGCGAGGTAGGCGTCACCAAGAATCTGACCTGCTGCGGCAATTTCTTCTCGGCTGCCGCCGACAAGTCCATTGCGAACCCCCTTAAGGAGCTTAACATATGGAATACTTGGCAGGCCAGACTTCTTGCTCCCCTTGAATAAAACAATCGGCTTTTCTTTGCCCTGCTGACTTAAGAGTTCACCGGTTTCCATGTCTATGTACTGAGCCAATGATTGCTCTAGACTCTCCACCACTTCGTCGGAGATTCCTTTCTCCTGCATTGCAGCGGTCGACTTTTCGATGAAGTAGTCCAACAATGGCTTGACATTAACGCTTCCTTTCTTTGGGAGTTTCAGGTATTCTTCAAACCCGCCGGAGGCTTTGAGTTCGGCGATTGCAGCGTCATCAAAGAAAACCCCAGGGATGGACATCTTAGGGATGTTCTTAGCTCCCAGGGGCAGGATCTCCACTATGTTGTTCAGGTGAAGTTAAAAGCATAGAAACTCAATTTACTAATGCCCTCCACGCCCTCTTCGGCATCCTTAGTCACCACAACATATTCCATAAATTCCGGCGCTCGGGTGAGATCCTCTATCAGCTGACGGTATGATCCGCCCACCTTAAGTCCGCCTTCTCTGTATAGTTTAAGAGAAATAGGCCGCGTGCCCTTATACACAACAATATCGGCAATCGTTTCTGCCCAGATGCCGGGATCTGTTGACCCTGTCTTTGCATCGAGGAGCACCGCCAAAAAAGACTCAAAAGAGAAGCCAGCGGACGATGCATTAAAGTTGGTAATAATCTGGGTCAGGGTTTTATAAAATACTAGGTATGAAATAGTCTTTCGGAGTTGGTTGCCGGGACCACCAGAGGCCCGGGGCGCTCTTGCCATCAAAGAATCTGTTGAGTTCTTCAATCTTTCCGCGCAAGTCTTTGCCTTTACCAATGTTTTGGAGATACTGAGACAACTCTGTGCGCGCGCTCTTGTCAACAGGGACCGGAGTTTTCCTTCCTTTCGGGGTAACCATTGCACCCCAACCCAGTTCATTAACTGGGATGGTGGGGATGAGGTCGAACGTAAAAGTCTCAGACTTTGGTGCTTCCTGTTCTGTCAGAAGCAGCGCTAAAACCTCGTTGATAATGCTCTCTGTCTCTTCTTTCTTAGAGTAAAAACTCTCTACTAGTGTATCAATATTCATGGTAAATCCTCGGGAACTAATACTAATTAGATGATTTCATCGGCAAGACCCATTTCAACTGCCTCTTCTGCCGAGAAATATTCATCTGTATTCTTTGAAAACATGTTGTGAATCTCGCCAACTGAGAGCTTAGAGTTCTTAGCCATAATCTGAACCATTTGGTCTTCCATCAATCGAGCTTCGTCTGCTGTAACTTTAATGTCGGCGGTTGAGCCTAAGTTTCCAGCTGAGCAGCGATGTATCATAACACGAGTATTACGAGTCAGGAACCGCTTGCCCTTTGTTCCACAGGCCAACAGAAGCACTCCGGCTGAAAATACCTTACCGATACCCAGGGTTCGAATGTCTCGGCGATGTTTTACGATGTTCATCATGTCAACCATGCCAAACATATCATAAACAGTTCCACCGCCGGTTGAGATTAGAAAATCAATGTCCTCGGGGGGATCCTCGTCTTCAGTAACAGGGTTTGGAAATACCTTCCCTCCATTCAACTGTAACAGTCCCATGAAAACTTCTTGGGCGGCATCTTCATTGATGTCCCCTACGAGACCAAGAGTGTTGGGCTCTTCTTCTGCCCCTTGCAACGCAGCCATTACCATAGCCGCTTGGCGATCACTGATCTCTTCCTCTGTCTTCTCTTCTGATTGTTCTTCGTTGTTCTTCATCTTAGTCTTGCTCTCCTTGTAGGGCCTTGTTCAAGAACCGAGACGCGCTGTTCCAGTCGTTGAATGGCATCATTGAGCGGAAGTGTCGTGGCGATCTCTTTACTATGGATACTATAGCACTGTCTTTCCAGTTTGTCAAGAACCTGTCATCAACTTCTTGAAACTTTCGCATCTGCTCTTCTGTGAATCCGGAATCTCTCATTTGTTTATATCTCACTTCTTTCAGAAATGCGACATCCTCTGTCATCTTCGATAACATCCACAAAACACTTATAATTGCCTCTTGTACTATCTTCCAGGCATGCACTACCTCAAGCATTCGAGAAAGCCAGATGCTTGCAAATATGCCAGCAAAAAAACCGAGCATCACGATGACTGTTAATTCATGTATTGTTACTTCTAGCATTGTTCATCCAAAATAAAAAAGACTGTGAAGTTTCCCTCACAGTCTTTAGTATACGTTAGGTCTTTTTGCTTGTCAAGAATTATTTGGAGGAAAGAGCCTCCATAATGATTTTCTTTGCAACCTTCTTAGTAATAGCTTCTACGAGTTCGGCGTTGGCACTTTCGTTGACCTTGTCCTTATCCTCGTAATCCTTGCCGGGGTGCGTCTTGGAGTCGTCTGTCGCGCTGGCGCCGGAGTCTTGGGCTCCTGTCTCTTCGAGTACCTCGTCGTCCATTTCCATCTCAGGGCCGGCACCCATGTCGTCAAGTGCGTCTTCATCAGCCTCAACGTCAGCCTCGTCGGCTTCAAGGTCGACCTCATCGGCGTCGATCTCTACTTCTTCTCCGACTGCGGTCTCAAGAGCGGTCTCAAGAGCAGAAAGGAAGTCGTCAATCGAAACCATTCTGGCAGCTGGTGCTGGCCCAGCAAGTGCAGCGTCATCTGCTGCAAGTTCGTCGGCCTCTTCATCAGCCATCGCATCCTCAGCGTCAAGCTCTTCCTCTTCGTGTGCGTCTTCCTCAAGCTGGCCAGCACGGTCTCTACGACGTCCCAGTCCATCATCAGGTTCACCAAGCTCGACCTTGCCATTACCATGACTCTCTTCGATCTCGTCTTCGTCTCTGGCGTGACGCATCTCTTCGATGTCGTCTTCGCCTCTCATACGCATACCACGGCCCTCTTCGAGGTCCTCTGCGTTCTCATTAATACCCTGTACAAAGCCCGGGGTCAACGGCTCTAGCTGAGCTAGTTTCATAAAACTGCGAATCTGTGACTCGCTTAAAAGTGATTTCTTCGACATTTTGGCAAAACTCCTAACATTATTCGCGAATATGCTACTTTTAAATAGTATTTTCTTTTGATAATGTCTTTTTTAATTTAAGCAGGGCCTCGTCGACAATTTGCTTGGCACGAACGATACTAACACCGTGCCGATTGCCAATCTGTTCCAATGTCATCTCTCCATGTTTGTACACCGCAACGTCTGTACAATTTAAATCTTCCTCATAATCTATATGAAGTCGGCAGTCGCTCTGGCTGCAGCTTATGTTGTGTATATAGCATTTTCTAGCGCAATGTTTCATAACTCTGGTAATTCCTCCTCTAGGATATCGAAAATGTTTTCTATCTCTTCTTCAGTTAGAGCGAGTTCTTTGAGCATTTGTTCGCCGCGCTCGCGTAACTTTCGAGATTTGTTAGTTCTCTTTTTAGACTGAACCTTCTTATTGATTTTATAATCATCTAGGAAAGCCATAAAAAGAGGATCTTGGCTCAGATATGATTCAACACAGTAACGAAAAAACTCGCTTTGTGTTTTAATCTGATCGTAATACAATCGTATCTTTAAATTCTCATGTAGTTTTGAGTTTAACGAAAAAGACAAGATTGAATGTTCTGGTGGGGTGGGCTTCATCGTAAGATGTGCGTTCCGCTTTCGTTTTGGCCGCTTGTGGTTTGACGGATAAATCTAGCTTTAGCTTGTAGTTCCGGGATTGTTCGTGCGCCGCTATACGAGAGTCCACTACGGATTCCCCGCTCCAATTCAGCTAGAACATCTCCAACAGGCCCCTTGCACGGTACAGTTGTAGCGATTCCCTCCAATGAGGCAGTCTTTCCGCGCCACTCGACTTGAGCATCTTTGCTCGCCATTCCACGATAGGCTTTGAACTTTCCTTTTCGTGTATTTATTATGTCGCCAGGAGTTTCATCAGTACCTGACAGGAGAGAGCCAAGCATAACGAAGTCAGCCCCAGCTGCCAAAGCCTTGACAATATCTCCCGAGTTACGGATTCCCCCGTCAGCAATGATGGGAACGTTCCTGTCTGATCTCGCGCAGTCAACAATAGTGTGAAAGCCCGGGACGCCATGGCCAGTCTGAACCCTAGTTGAACAAATAGAACCGCCACCAATATTGCAACGCACACTATCGGCTCCCCAATCGACCAAGTCATTATACCCCTCCAAGGTGGCAACATTGCCAGCCATAATGTGAACTTTAGTACCAAACGTAACTCGTAAAGAACGTAAAGCCGTCTTCATGAGTATATGGTGTCCGTGAGCTACATCAATACAAAGTACCTTTGCACCAGCCTTGATGAGCGCGGTCGCTCTCTCTAAATAGTCACCTGACGTACCGATTGCACCTCCCACTGTGGCTAGCGGCATTGTTGAGGTGACGTTTTTTATAATCTCGGACTGTTGAGTTGGGGTATTATAGCGATGAATAATCGACAGCCCCCCAAGTGTTGACATTGCCGAAGCCATCGGGCCCTCGGATATCGTATCCATAGGGCTGGCTATAATTGGAAGATTGAATCTTAACTGGCCCAGCTGGGATGATACATCGACCTCTTTGCGGCTCTTGATGTCGGAGTATTGCGGGACGAGCAATACATCATTGTAACTTAGTGATTCATCAAACATCTTCTTTCTCCTCCAAAGCTTTCTCTACTAATGCCCAACAGCGAGGACAAGTCAGACGCACTTCGCTTTCGCGTACCATAACATGCCATGTCTTAACTGCTTCATGGGTTCTCTCAAACGGTGTCTTGCAAGCGCAACATTCTTTTGGATGATCCATGAAAGCCGCAGTTTGGTTTTCAAGACGCTTCATCAACTCTTTGCGTTCTTTTTTCTTCTTACCGGGAACGTGTCTTTTAATCTTTTTCATTTAACTGTAAAAACCTTCTGTATTCTTTATTAAGTTTATCATAGTATTCTGTTTTGTGCAAGGACTTATGTGCCCTATCTAGTGCTTTTTTGTCTGCAATATTGATTAGGAAACAAGGGGCTTTGGCCCGGGGGCTAAACCCATCAATGGCTACTTCATCATTTGGATTGAAACAAATCGATTTGTATGTTCTTAGTCCATTAACTCTTAATAACTTGTTAACAAACGTCTGGAATGCTTTGGTATCCTCTTGGGGCAGGTCAGCTTGAAGCGCAAAGAGCGCGCTATCATAATCAGACGCAGCGAATTCCAGCATTAGTTGTTCGAGATTTTTGCTTCCTATCACATCAATCATCAACTTATCAGCATCTAATTCAGGGCCAGCAAAAGGACACACCGCCATTCCTCCAAACTCGTCACGTTTTTCGCGGAGAACGTTGTCGATGTAGTCCTTAATGCTAGCTTCCATTAGATTATTCCGTCAACAACCCCAAGGCCCAGGGCCTCTTCTGCAGTCATATACCAATCAATCTTATTCTTAAGAATCTGCGCAAGCTTCTTCTTCGGAATGTTGGTCTTCTTGAGAGTAATATCCTCAATCGTCTTCTGTAGCTTCTTGGTCTGTTCTAAACTCTCTTCCATGTCCTGAATCTTGCCACGGAATCCTGTGGAAACCTGATGGTACAGCGGAGTTGACAACTCATAGGCGAACCTCTTGTGGCCGCTGATAAGGATCATAAATCCGCAAGACATAGCGCAACCAGTCACAATAGTGTGAACCGGGGTCTCACTTTTCTCCATCACACCGAGAAGGCCGAAACACTGGTAAACAGCGCCACCATAGGAGTCAATGTAGATCTCAATGGGCTTGGGCACATACTCAATGTCGTTAATACCGTAGAGCTTCTTAAGATAATCATCGCTCTTGTTGACGTCGATGATGGCCTTAGTAAGCTTATTCATCGACTCTTGATTCACCTGTTCAGGCAGATACAGAGTTCTTGCTCTTGGTTTAGGCAGGGTAGTACTCACTTTCCTGTACTCCCTAGAGCGCCGGCGCCCCGATCTGAAATAGTGATAGGGTACCAGTCATAAATATCTGGGGTGTCGCTAGCAACAAAGCGCGCATGGACAACTGGTACAACAACGCCTTGGGCAATCTTGTCGCCGGGCTCGATGTGCTGAGGTTCTGTTCCGATGTTGTGGAGATTAACAAAAACCTCTCCATCGTAACCACTATCAACAACACAGGCGCCTACCAAAAGCTGTCTCTTATAGGCAACCCCCGACTTGTTCTTAATCTCCATCATGTATCCATGAGGAATCGCAAACTTGCAGCCCGTGGGAAGTAGGACACTCTCTCCGGGCAAAACTGTGTGAACTGTTTCCTTTTCTGTGGCTGGAACCCAGCGGAGGTCTAGACCCGCATCGCTAGGGTTGGCTCGCAAGGGAGGAAACTCTTCTCCCCTTATCATGTGATATTGTAAAATCATTTTGTTTTCCTTTCGATAATATCATTCAAGTCTGTTGTCCATGTGTCACCCTCGTCAGGCTTAATGGGAATCCGGAGTGAGCTTGCAATCCTCCCCGGATGTTTGGGATGTTCTGGTAAATCTTTGTAGGCCGAGTATGTCCATGTAAACTCCTTTGTCAAAGGATACGTACAAACTCCTAAAAGACATATCTTCTCGTTATCTGTCTCATCTTCATAATAAAGATTAGCAGTTGTGTTCGAATCGTTGGCATTCCTATAGCTGTGCTTATAATTGCGTAGCGGAACTTTGTTTTCTTTTATCTCGCCATAAGATCCGGCAGAGCAATTCTTATGCTCGACCCAGTATGTTTGACCATCTTGTTTGATTTCCAAGTCTGGGGATTCTTTTTGGCCATTAGGGTGCATGACCACATCAAAGCCCCGCTCTTCAAGGTCCTGGGCTGCGGCATACTCACACAGATGACCAAGGAAGTTTCCTAACTTGTTTTGTAGGCTTTGGCGGGAGACAGGGTTTGAGAGCACTGTCTCGATGGTTGAGCGAACCTCGGGGTCTCCAAGGTTCATAGCCTCATGAAAAAACTGTTCTGGTGTCATCTTTAAATCCTTTCTGGTGATTCTGAGAATACAATGTTTACTCTCTCGGTGTTCCGGGGGTTGTTGATATATCTTTTGATATATCTCTTCCAATTGGCCTCACTGCCAAGTTGCACCATGATGGAGCGTTCGGGACCCATTCGCAGGTTCCACGTTGAAGCTTGTCTGATAACATCTACCTTGTTAATGATCACATCTGTGACGCCATTGACATCAACAGCCTTCTTGAGTCCCTTGATATCGAGCCAGTTGCACTGCCTAGGTCGTCCAGTTGTTGCGCCAAACTCATCACCGAGCTGCTGCAATAGATCAAATGCTCTTCCTTCGCCATGAAAATCCTTGGCGCCCACATAAGTATCGTATGCTTTGGCAATCCCATACACTCTGCGGACGGCCCTCGGAGGAATACCGTTCAGAAGAGCGCCAGCGGCCGTACAATGGCTTGAAGTAACGTAAGGGTAGTCTCCCCAGTCAATGTCCAGTCCAAACCCCTGAGCGCCCTCACAGAGGACACTAACGTCCCGCTCCACCATGTGGAATTCTTCATAGGTATCAATAAGGTACGGTGCAAGCTCAGAAATTTTATCTGCCCTTTGGCCGAGTCTCGCATATTTGTCTCTGTACGCTGGACCATTGCCTCTTTTTGTAGTCCCAATGCTGACATCACCAGTGTCTTCGGATAAGTGTCCGTCTGTGATCACATGGGCGTTCTTTGCCACATAGACCAAGCCTTCTGTGGTTACACCAGCGTCTTCAAGCATTCTAATCTCATCAAAGAAGTGCTGTACATTAACCACACACCCGCTACCAATGATGGATTTGATGCCAAAAAAGACACCCATGGGAATGGCATGCAAAACAAATTTTTCACCCTTGTGATAAATTGTATGCCCAGCATTATTGGACCCGTTATATCGAAGACAATGTGTATAGTCTCCCGACTTCAGAAGGTGATGTGTTACTTTGCCTTTGCCTTCATCACCAAAAGACAAGCCTACTATAATATCTGCAATCATTTTATCCCAACAATCTTAAGTTTCTTTTGATCGAGCGGGTTGAGAACCCCCACGCCGGGTCGAAATCTAGTTTACCCATATAAGGACGGTTCAAGTGAATCCTATCCTTGCCTTCTACTATACCCCAACAGCGGAACTTTGTCAACACCGAATTGGAATCAATTACCTCAACAATCCAATAAGGCTTTCCATTCTTGGTCTTCTTCCGAATAATCTCGCGAGGGATGAACCATACCAATCCCAGATCCGGATCATAGTCCGAGATGGCGGGGATATGATAATCGTTCAACTTACCCTGAACCTCTGGTGTCACAACCAGATGCATCGGGAAGATTCCAGTGATTGTCGTCAGATTATCAATCTCCTCGGCATCCGTAAAGTCTTCCTCTGGTGCATACTTCTCGATGTTCTCGTTGAACCTCTTTCGATTGTACACTCGATCCACAGCGACTGCAGACCAGAAATGTTTGCGGCCAGTGAAGCGGTCATCCATCAGTCTGTCCATTGCCCCAGACCGAACAAGCCGGTCGAGTGCTCTCTTATTCAGCTTGCTGTATACGATGTCGTCATGGAACAGGAACTCCTCGATATTTGCGAACGGTCTGTTCGCGACAATTTGTTCGATTGCTGCATCGCCCAAACCCTTCAGGCCAGCAAGAGGCTGGATTAGCTTGCGTTCATCGTCGGGATCAATCTCCCATACAAACGATGAACGATTGACATCCGCCTTCTCAATAAAGAAGCCATTCTGTTTCGCGATATTAATTGCTTTTTCCTTACGCTTCTCTGGCTCCTTATCCAAGAACGAGGCCATCCACTCCACGGGGTAGTAGTTCCATAGCCACGCGCACTGGAACGAGATTGCCGAGTACGAGATTGCATGCGACTTGTTAAAACCGTAACCCGAGAAGTACTCGAATCGCTCCCACATATCCTCGGCCTCACGTTGGCGAATGCCCTTCTCGACGCAGCCGTCAACAAACTTTTTCTTGAGCTTGTTCTTGACTCGTGCACCCTTGCCGGTACCCTTCTTGGTCAACACCTTTCGAAGCATGTTGCCCTCGTCTAGTGTTAAGTTCTTCCCGAGCTTGTGAGCGAGCAATGCGATCTGCTCTTGGAAGATGAGGAACCCGTACGTCTCTTGCGTTACGTCCTTCACATGCTCATTAAGATAATCAATCTCGTGCGGCATGCTCTTAGCTTGAATGTATTGCTCGTGTACGTTGGCCGAAAGTGGACCTGGGCGATAGATCGATGTAATGGCCGAGATGTCAACGAGGGACTTAGGCTTTGCGTTCGCGCAAAACTCTTGTGCTCGCTGCTCAGTAAACTGAAAAATTCCCGCGAAATTGCCGCGCTGAAAGACATTTTTATACACATTCTGATCATCGAAATCAACCACATCTGGATGGAGGTGTTTGTTGTAGAATTCCTGAACATCCTCAAACGTTGGACTTGGAGTATTGAAGTGTCTTATTAGAATGTGCCGGATTGCGCCCTCAATCATTCGAAGTGTTGAGAGTCCCAACAAGTCAAACTTAATGAAGCCAAGCGGTTCCAAGTGGCGAAGGTTCTGTCCTTCGGACCACGGGGATTGTCGGACACCGCCCGAACTAATGATCGGCATGTGTTTGTTCAAGTCATCTGCGATCAAAACACCGCCGGCGTGGCGAGAGCAAGAACGAACCTGTCCAACCAATGCCTCAACGTGAGTCTTAATGTGTGGGTGCTTTACTAGGAAGCCGCGCAAGGAAGGTGACAGTTCCATCACCTCTTCCCAGGTCGGCGTATAAACGCCGGCCTTGATGCCGTGCTTTGCCTTAGCTGCTGGAGTTGCCTCAAAGATCATCTGGGATGTGACTTTGTTGACTTCCGTAAACTCAATTCCATAGAACTTGGAGATGTCCTTGATCAGAGACTTCAGCTGGAGTGTGTTCCAGTTAGAGATCGGAACAACTGAGTTCTTCCCCCAGTCATCCATCAGAAGCTCCTTCAACTCCATTGGTTCGGCGACGTCGTAATCAATATCAGGATAATCCGTTGCGTCCTTACGTAGGAATCTCTCGAAGAGAAGTCCGTACTTGATGGGATCAATCTGTGTGATACCCAATACATAAGCTACTAGCGAGCCAGCAGCAGAGCCTCGGCCCGGGCCGGTCAGCTGGACTTCATTTGCCTTGTCGGAGATCGCCTTCATCGTCAAGAAGTATTTACTAAACCCTCGATCATCAATAACATCTAATTCCATCCTAAGCCGGTCAGTATACTCTTTGTTCTCATGCAAACCACGCTGCCGCAATCCTTCTAGAGCATAGTTTACCAAGGCTGAGGTTGCTGTAAATCCTGCAGGCACCACAAAGTCTGGTAGCTTCACAGATGTGTCTGGTACAAAATCCTCAACACGATTAAAAGCAATATTGTGCGTCTCCGTAATCGAGTTCATCACCAGTTCGTCATCATATTCATGACCACCCACCTTAGAATAATACTTGTAGGCGTCCCACATCTGGTTGCCGTTCTTCGGATACAGTTCGTACCCAATCTCTTCGACACCTTCTGGTAGCTCTGTGTTGTCCTCGGCCCAGGCGGGAGTTCCCTTGCCAAGCCAGCCAAGCCGCTTGTATAGTTCTCGGTCCTTCCACGCTTCGTTGTTAGGGTAGTGACTGTCCGCTGTGGAAATCAAGGTAATATCAAACTCTTTGCAAGTCTCGATGATGTACTTATTAAGCTCATGCTGTTCTGGGATATTGTTCCATTGGAGTTCACCGTACCACCGATCACCAAAGATCTTTACAAACTCCTTACTTGTTTCCCTCATAGCTGCTCGAACTGCATCGGGGCCTTCCTCCCGGTTAGCCCAGTAATTCCCTGCGTACGGGCCACCTAAACAAGCAGAAGATGCGATAACGCCCTCGGAATACTTATCTAGAAGTCTGTAGTCCACACGAGGATAGCGATAGAAGTTCTCTTCTCTATAGGACTCGGAGATCAGCTTGAACAGATTGTTCAGTCCTGTCTGGTTCTGGGCCAGAAGGACCAAATGCCGGCGACGATTAATTACAGACTTCACAGCCTTCTTAGAGGCTTCTTCGTCCTCCACAGTTGCACCAGAGGTGTCCCCCGCCTTTGCAAGCGTCTTAGCTAGCTTAGCGTCTGCCTTGATGCGATCATACTCCTCTTGCCATTCCTCAACGGAGGGAATGAAATACGCTTCCACGCCAAAGATAGGCTTGAACTCTTTCCCTTCGGCCTTCATCTTCTGCCAGTGTAGGAACTGATGGGAAAACCCATTCATATTACCATGGTCGGTCAAGGCCAGAGCCTCGCCACCATTCTCATAGCAAAAGTCCATGTGCTCATCGGGGTAGCCGATGGCATCAAAAATAGAGCCCGCCACACTGTGCGCATGCAAGCCAACAAAGGGTATCTTTTTATCCGTCATTAATTCTTTCCTCTTCTGTACATCGTCGTCTTCGATGGCCGCTTCATGCGACCGTTTAACTCTGACCCTAAGAATGTAACATATCCATTCCAGCTAGTCAAGTTATAAAATTCTTTAATTTCTTGATCGTTGTTTTCCGGGCCTCCACCGAAGACATCCTCAAGGTTATATTGGAGCGAAACCAATCGCTGTTCGGGTGGCAACTTCTCATATGGGATCTCATCGCCATCAGTCGGCTTCCATACTGAAGCATTGGTAGTTATAACACGTTTTGCTCGGCGCCACTCTTCTGGATCCATCACGAAACTAATCGGATGGCCATCTCTAACTGTTCTTCCCTCGTGCGAAAAGTAGAAGGTTTTCTTCTTTTGAATCTTTGCTCTGTGAGTCTTCAACTCTTTCGGATCCAACATTCCCAATGGAAATGAGACATAATAGGCGGCTGGGGATGTCCACCGTGAGAACATACGCATAATCCAAAAACACACGTTCGCGCCATAGATAGCAGACCAAGCATAGTTATCCACTTTATCTCTATGTTTTGGATGAATAGGGACATAATAGATAGGAACCTCTAGGCGGTTCTCTTCACCAAAACGCTGGAAGCTTCCCTGTTCGATGGAGCGTATGTCTATTGCGTATTCACCTATTCTGTGTCGAATCAGGGGTGCAATATCATCGTTTGCCACGATCCATATGGAATTACAGCCAACATGAATACATTCATATATTGCAGACTCCAAGGCGGTATAGTTAGGGGCGACTGGGATCAGCGATGCATCCCACTCCATACCAAATTCAGAGGTCATGCCCGAGACTGGGATGATCCCTGGTAAATTTTCTTTAGTCCCGCTCATGTACTATTATTCTCTCGTCTACATCTTTAAACTTGTTGATATGAAAACTATTCTTCACTGAGTGTCGGTGATTGTGTTCTACTTTCAAAGAACGGCCATTATGTTGCTTAATTTCTAGTGTTTTCAGCTTTCTTTCCAATACCAGACGTACCACAGTCTCAGAAAAATCAAAACCTCGTATATCTTTGTCCGAGATGATGCTTTTTGCTATAAAGTCCTTGAAATCGCCGGTTGTATTCCGATCAATGCGGCTGGATCTAATAGTTCTGAACTCTTTTACAAATGAATCCCGCGGTTTTATGATAATATCACGACCAAGTCTGGAACCTGCTGTAATATTAAACAAATCTGTGATCGCATGGTCACTAATGACCTGATCTAGTCCAAATCCATAGCAGTTTTCGAGGTCAAAAACGTGAACAAACTTGAAATCAATCAAAATCTTAGTGTTTTGCCTTGTGATAACCTTTATTTTGCCCTCTTCCAGTGCAATTGTCTGTATATCGAAGGGGAACAGGGAGCTTTGACTTCATTCCAAGCTCAAATATGTTCCTATACCACTCACTCTTGACGTCCTCATTGCGAAATATATGCACAAAAGGCCGTTGCGTATCATTAACAATCAGATGATAGTTCTTCTTGTTAGCGAATGCAACGGCCTCTTTGCGCCAACCAATCACTACGTTGGGCAGTGTTAGGTTTATGGGTGCAAGTTTCATCATAGTGCTAGTATAGCACCGATGATTGGTTAGGTCAAGGGATTATTTCTAGTCTCTCGGCTTGGGTGTATACGGGAGAGGAGTCAGTCCTTGGAGTTCTTCCATCAAGCGCTTCACAACTATACCGAGATTCAGCAGACCGGTGTTGATGGTTCGAAGTTGCACCATGCGCGGAGACCTAGAATCGTTGTTGGCGGCTAGCTCTTCCTCGCGAAGCTCCTTGTGGGAGCTTGACGTAGGCGGTGCGCGTCGTGACCAGCTGCTGCATGACATCCTCAATCATATCTGCCTCGGTTTTCCCATGGGCCGGGCGCTTTGCCAGATGCGCGAGGTCGTCAGCGGCGACGTCCTCCTCTGTAACGGTGGTCTCACCTTCACTGGTAAACTCACGCCAATTCTCTGTGATTAGCTGGTGCTCTTTATAACTAGAATACTTCTTTGTCATCTCAATATCTCCGGGGACGTATTATAAATAGTCTAACTATCTGACAAAATGCCAATTACGTGGTTTTCCTAGATGCTGCGCTCATAGGAGGCGAGTTCAGCGAAGATGTCCTTAACCACCCTTTCAGCGAAGTTCTCGGACTTCTCCTGTTCATCGCGTCCGGGCATAGAGTCTAATACCTCGTCCCGGAGTTCTTGAATAGTCGTGTGAATATTCATATAAAGCTCTGCGTCGTCCGCGCCCAAATCCAGACGCTGAACGTGCCGTGGAAAGCTAGGGCTTATCAAGTCATACAGAGTGTTGTAGTCGACGTTCTGATGCAGGTTACGCGAACGTAGAGCATTCGCAATACGATTGGCTGTGTATACCATCGTGGATGTTCCCGGGTCGCCGGGTGCGCCGCCGCCTTGGGGTGACCGATAGTCTGCCTCATTCACAAACTTCTTCCAATTTTCCATTATAAGCTTCATCTCAATATCTCCGGGGACGTATTATAAATAGTCTAGCTATCCGATAAAATCCCGATTACGTGGTTTTCCTTGATGACCGTGAAGGTCTCGCCGTTGTGCTGAATGTCGCGGAGCATGTGTGCCTCCACAACAATCTGCAATCCGGTGCCCCATAGAGTGCCGGATTCGCCCGAGCAGTTGACTACTTCAACCACCGCAAATGGGCTCTCCACAGACCTATAGTCTTGGGGCAATAGAATACCCACATCATCGGTGGCCTCTGTGTCCACTGTCTTTACATAAAGATAATTGTTAACTGGTGTAAATGTCATTTTTTCTCCTTTTATCCACACTTGGCATAACCACACACAGTGCAAGTTATGCATCCTTCTACATAAATCAAACCTTCATGACCGCATTCGGTGCAAGTCTTCTCGGTGGCTGTTTGTCCGTCTGGAATATAGCTTTTCAAGATGCGGGCAATGCAACGAGCGAAACTGAACATATCCGAATCGCGGTCCTTCTGTAGTTGTTCCACCACATATTGGATGTTTGCCCCGTGGCGAAGACCCAGCGAGATCATTCGAGTGAATGCACTATGGTTTGCGTTATCAAAGACCTTTACAAGATCCTTAATAATGATTGTATCACCATTTGTACCGACGCGCAAGTCATAAATCGAATTCATTGACTTACGGGGGTTCTTGACAAGAATGCCTTTGGCTTTATCACGAGGGATCTCAATAAGGTTTGACAGGCCACCCATGACTTCGTAAGGCTTGCCATCAAGCAGCCCGACCATAACAACCCACCTCTCACCCTTGATGGTGGTGTGATGGATGTTACAATCCAGCTCCAGAGGACGTTTTGCCGCGCGGTGCTGCGGGAAAAATGCTTCCTCTTCTTTCTCTGTAATAAGCACGCCTGTTCTTGAGCCATCCACATACACCGTGATGCCCTTCAGGCCCTGTTTCCAGCCGAGACGATAAAGTTCGCCCACAACTGAAGGTTCTGTATCCTTTGGTAGATTGATGGTGGAGCTGATGCTATGATCAATAGACTTCTGAATTGCACCTTGAATGTCAACTCTACGGGTCCAATCAATGGAATCTGACTCCACAAACAAGTCGGGAATCTCCTTTGTTTCCATAAGGTTAAGGTATTCTCGGACGTTATGGTGAAACACTCTGTATTCAACCCAGCGATCACCAAGATCATCAACGAAATCTGCTTCTACGTCACCCTCATTATGTGAAAGTTTGCGCCTTCTGATATAAAAGTTACGGAAAACTGGTTCCAACCCAGATGAGGTCTGCGACATAATCGAAACAGAACCAGTTGGTGCATTCGTCAGAATAGAAATGTTTCTTCGTCCCGTCTCGGCCAAGAGGGCTGTGATATCCTCTGGTAGTCTTTTGATGAACGCGTTATTTTGCTCCGTCTCCCAATCAAAAGCAGGAAACGCACCACGTTCTTGTGCTAACAAGCAACTCTCTTTGTAGGCTGCGTCTCTTAGGGTCTGATAAATACTTTCAATTAGAACGAGCGCTTCGTCTGAATCGTACGCAAGGTTCATCCGAGCGACGGCATCAGCAAGGCCATGGGTTCCTAGACCCGTCCTTCGGCCGTTCTTAGCAGCGGTATATAGTTTGGTCCAAAGATCCTTCTCGTCTTCGGTATCAGCGACAGTTCGAATATTCTCTAGTTTCTCAAGCTCAAGTTCTACCAAATCATCCGATAGTCTCATTCCCACTGCAGCGATCTGTCGTAACTTGTCAAAATTAAAGCTTGCGCTGTCGGTAAAAGAACCTTCTACCAGATGCTTTAGGTTCAAAGAGATAAGGCGACACGAGTCATAAGCAGATAGCGGGATTTCACCACATGGGTTCGTGGTCCTTGTTTTAAACTCTGCGTATTCGTGGGCTGGGAGGTTGTTGGTAATGTTGTCCCACATTAACAATCCAGGCTCTGCGGTCTTTGTTGCGGACTCCACAATCGCATTCCACAACTCTAGTGAATTCACAGTGCTAACATGAGTTGGCGTTTCTGCTTCAACCGGGAATTGAAGATTAAAATCCTCTCCCTTTTCTAGAGCCTCCATAAACTCGTCCGTAATCTTAACTGATACATTCGCACCAGTGACCTTGGTAAGATCGTGTTTCATCTTCACAAAGTTCATGATGTCGGGATGACGGATGTCCATAGAGATCATAAGAGCCCCACGACGGCCGTTCTGTCCGATCATACGACAAACATATGAATAGAAATCAGCGAAACTCCAAGCCCCAGTAGTAGTCCGAGCAGAGTTGTTAACGGGAGCACCCTCGGGGCGCAAATCAGACAAATCAAGCCCAACGCCACAACGACGCTTGAACAGGTTAGCAATGTCCTTCCCAGCGTCCATAATGGACGAAACACTATCTTGTGGATTATCGACAACCACACAGTTTGATAAAGATACATTAACATAATCATTTCCTATTCCCATCATAGGTGAACCCTGTGGGACAATGTATTTGAAGTTTTGTAAATAAGAGTATATCTCCTCTTCAGTGAGGTGATTAGACTTACGGCCAATAAACTTATCCTCCATGCGGGCAAATTCTGAGGCAATGCGCTTGTGCATGTCGTCTGGGGTCTTTTCAACGAAATTACTCTTTTCGTCTCGCAGGCAATACTTTGTCATAAAGACATTGGTTGCAAGTTCGTCGCCATTAAAATATGCGAGCGTAGCTTCTCTTACTTCTTCTTCATTATACATTGTTAGTTATCTCCCTTGCTCTTTCTTAAAATTATTATACCTCTCGGCCAGTGACTGCTTCTGTTTCTTAGCATCCACGTGTATATTCTCATCTGCCTCGGACGGTTCAAGTACTTTAATGCCCACATTACTCGTATCCATAAAAATAGGGAACACAAGACCGTCTGGACCGTTTCGATTCTTGGCGACAAAGACTCTTCCGCCGTTTGCGGTTTTGTCATCAACTGTCCGCGATACCGTAAAGATGAAGTCAGAAACAAAACATTTATTGAATGCCTCAGAAATTGCCTCCATAGTGATCACTTCTGCGTTTAGTCCCGATCTATTTGTTTGAGAAGCTGTCCAGATAGGGCATTTATATTCAGTTGCCATACCGCGCAATTCCTCATAGATACTTTCTAGCTCATTACGCTTTTCCTTTTGAGCACGAACTGGTCTGAGCAGATCCGCATAATCAACTATAATCATGTCAACATCTATGTTCCGCATCTTAAGCTTCTCAAGATGAGTCTTGATCGTATGGGTTGTCGCCGACTTTGTTGGGTATTCTTTTACAATCAGCCGGCCTTCAATATCCTGAACTTCCTCATAGATCTTTTCCTTAAAGGACATGAGGTTGCTAAGTGGAATCTTTGTAAGACAAGAATCATACCGCTGTGCAATCACAGTGTCTTGAAGCTCCAGCGTATAGTGAACCACAGTCTTGCCCTCTTTGAGTGCTTGTGTTCCAAGATGAACCAAAACCATTGACTTACCAGCGCCAGTCGGGGCGATGACGACACCAAGCTCTTTTTGGCCCAAGCCGCCCTTGCATATATCATCAATAAGCGGCCAGCCAGTTGAAACTGGATTGCGGAATCGAGGCTTGAAGCGCTCTTCAAAGTCCTTCTTCCAATCATAGCCCTCATCATTGTTCATACCCAGCTTCAGAGAATCATTGATTACCTGAGAGATTTCATCATACGAGGAGTTCTGAAGTAGCCCAATGGACTTGACCATCGCAGACTTAAGGTTCTGCTTCTTACAGAAATCCAGCGATGTGTCCTTGATATACTCTTCATCCTTGCGCTCCGCGATCTGAGATCGAACATAGAACTCCCGCACTTGCTTGGCAGTAAGTTCGTTTTCGTTATCCAACTCAGAGCGTAGGATTGTCTTCATAATATCACGTGATGGATGCACTCCATACTTCTCACGATAGGAAAATACTTTGGTTAGAAATAGTTTCAGATAATTCAACTCCAGAAAGTTGATATCCAAAACCTCTTCGATTTGGTCTGCGAATGCACGGTCATCAAGTATTAGTATACAAAGCTTTTCTTGGAAAGACTTGCCGTACTTTGAGAAGTTTGCGTTTCCAGGGTTACCTGTAATTGTTTGAGTCATAGCCACATCTTACTCCGTTCTCAAAGCTTTGTCAATACAAATTTTATTCATTGTTCCGTGCAAATCCTCCCAATTAAAAACGCCAAAGCCATCCTGATTCATCATGCGAAGAATCTCGGTTTTGTTGTAGTCGTATTCGAAATTGTCTAGTGCGTAATGGACCCTTTCCTTACTCTGCAACGAGATCGCTGGGGCGTACAGCTGCATCAGTTTGTAGTTACTTATAACTATATCTTGGTGCTCTAAAACATTAGAGAAAAACTTAGCTTTTGAATCAACATTTTCGCAAAAAGTGAAAATGTCCTGCAATGTCACATCTTTATCCTCTCGAAGAAAATTGAAGTTTTTTGCGATTGATTTAAGGCCAGCGCGCGGAACACCAACCAAATTGTCTGAAGGATCCCCTGCGATGGCACGTGCAACTGCAAAGTTCCGCGGATGGATATCAAACTGTTCCACCACATTCATTTTATTGTGAACAGCCTTCTGAGTGGGGCGAAGTAAGATTGTTTCGTCATCGCACAATTGAATAAAGTCCTTGTCGTTCGAAACGATGACCTTCTCCCACCCCTCAAACTGCTCGGTGCGAGTAAGATAAGCGATAATATCATCGGCCTCGATCTCATCAAAACGATATTGAATGATTGGCAATTCGTTAAGATACTCCACCAAACGAATCTGTTGCCATGCCATGTTAGCTTGTTGTTCTTCTACCGTCAGGTTTGTCGGTCGATTAACGCGGATTGGCTTGCGGCCTTCCTTATAGTTTTTGTTTTGCTCTCGGCGCTTGCGAGAACCACCGGGACCGTCCCAGACAACTACGACGCTGTCAGGCTTAATGTCCCGACAAAGCTTCTGTAGGATGCCTAGAAAGCCCTTGAGGCCCCCGATGGGCTGTCCGTGGACCGAGAGGCTAGGGTTGACGATGAAGGCTCTAAAATAGGCGTTCAGGGCGTCTACAATCATTACTCTTTTCATGCTGCTGTCCACCATTGTGGGACCTCCGATTTCCATGTTGCAATTGCTGCCTTCTCTCCGTGGTAGTATGCACGGTAGGCAGTGACTGCGCATTCGTTTTTGTATTGCTCTGGCATTGCCTGCGCAAAGGAGTAAGCCCCTTCTCTGGGAAGCCAATAGGCAGTCGTGCGCACCAACGAATAACTGCTTCGCTCTTGTGTTCGCGACCATAGCGCCGAGTGTATTCCTCAGCCATCGCTAGTCCGTGCGTAATCAGCCACTGCCAGTTCTCGGCGGACTTGCCAGCCCACAGTGTGCACGGATGCTTAGGGTGAGCCTTCTTGTAAGGTGCACCCTCGTACCCGTGTTCGAGAGCCACAGTGCAAAGCATCTGGGCGCTCTCTAAAATCATTTTTACTACGTGTTTGTCACAGAGCTGGCGAGCTGCCACCTCTGGGTCTTCGTCTACTACGAATATGTTCATGTGTTATCCCCTAACGTTTGAAGCTCCTATGAGGATATCCCATAGGAGCTTCAGTGTCAAGCGTTTATTTGATTTTATTCTATTCTTTATCTACGTCGTAGAAATCGGCAGCGCTGCCCTCACGCACATCAAACTTACGAATGATCTCCTCGTCCATGATCTCAAATACGCGGCCTCTGAATTTTTCATCCTGAAGTTTGTCTGTCCAGTGTGCGCTTTGGAACTTCTCCTCTGTCCCATCGTTATGTACTAACGAATACCACGCACCAGCCTGACGCAGACTATCTGAACCCTTGATTGCTTCCAACCAGCTCTCTGCATCCTGAATGCCAACCTCGTCGGTCCCCCAGAGAATCTTGAAAGCGCAATTGCGACCCTGTGTGCCGAAACGAGACTTCTCAAGTTTGACTTTCACTTCGGATCCAATTCGGAAACCGCTCTCGTCCTCAATGAAGGCAGACTTTGCCTTTCGGCCCGTTAACCACACGCGGAGAGAATATACGTAATGCATGGCTTTTCCGCCTGGGGTGATGTAAGGCGTCGTCATTGCGACGATGCGGGCGTTTGGTCCCTGAGGGATGTTTGTCTTTAGCTGATTCAGAACCAAGAAGGCCGATTTTGTATTTGCAATCGGAATTGTCAACTTAGACATTCCCTTTGAGAGAATGCGTGCCTTCATTGCCATGGTGGACTGAGGGTTGAAGTCTCCTTCCACATCAGACACAGTAGGAGTCAGAGCCAACGAGTCCCAGATAAACAGGGTACGTTCTGTACCCGAGGCCAGGACGGCCTCTACAGTCTCTAGAACATGTTCCACAGATTGTGCCTGGACATAGATCAGGTTTTCTAAATCACATCCAGTTCGTTCTAGGAATCCTGGGTCAATCGCTGACTCTGAGTCCATATACACCACATTCATGCCCATCTTCTGGGCATTAGCGGCGCACTGTGCAGCCATGAAAGATTTGCCGGTCGATTCCAGACCTGCAATCTCTGTGAACTTACCTACGGGGATGCCGGCAAGTTGGCCGCGGCACACTATAGAATCTAACCACCGGGAACCGGTGGGGATCCATTCCGTTACTTCTGTAGGATTTGCTTCCTTCAGGTTGTGGGCGACATTAACGCCCGAAGTTTTATTAATTAATGAGCGCAACCCATCCACTGATAGTTTGCCTGCTTTTGATTTACTTTTTGCCATCGAATCTCTCTCCGTATCTCGTATATATTTCGTCCCTCACATCATTGTGAAGGAGTGCCACGTGGTCACTAATTTCGTCTATCTGGCGCTGCTGGTTCGTCAAGAACCATATGATTCCAGCAAAACCCAGCAGCGTCCACATAGACCTACTCTCCCGCCTGGGAGAGCAGACTCTCTACTTTGTCAAGACGCTTACGCATCAGAAACGTGTGGGCAAAAGTCCAACCAAGGACACCTGCCAAGAAGGCGCTATACATTGTTTCGAATGTAAACAGTGCCTCCATCACGCACCTGCCGAGTCGTCGTCGTCAGCAGCGGAATCATCATCATCCGCGGCAGAGTCGTCGTCGTCCGACGCTGGGCAGCCACTAAAAGTAACAGCTGCGAAGCCCAGGATTAGGGCCAGAAACGCCATAAGCGTAAATTTATTAGTTCGTGAAATCATTATATTTCCTTTCTAGATTACGAATTCTTGTTCGGTGACGATCAAACAACCTTCGTTGATCAATCGCTCATAGTGTGTATAATACCCTAGTTGACTCACCGTGTCAACCACTATTTTTCTCATTGTCTCAGATTTACCGGTGATGACACGAACAGGTAGATCACTATTAAACACAAATGTGTGAATTTGTTGAACAATCCCCTCGTGCCTCTCACCGTGTAAATCTAAGGTTTTCATTAGTTCAGTGCAAGGGTGCCATTCTTTGTTGCGACCGAAACATCAAAACCGCTGACAAACGATCCTGCGTCAAATCCCTGAAACCGAAACAGCGTAGAATTCTCTGCTTCGTACAGGTCACCAGCGCGGACGCGCACCTCAGTCGAGATATCGCAGCGGCCGCGCTTGTAATCATACTGCGTGGTTGAATACTCGATTGAGTACTCACCATCATAGATGGTCTCCTGCAGCTTCTCCGTGAGATATTCCCCGAACCAACCCTCATAGTCATAGTCCTCTAGAAGGCCGTTATCGCGCATCTCGTTAAGGATATCACAACCCGGTTCGGCTGAACCGTACGTCCCATAAACGGGAACGCCAGTGGCCAGCAGCCCTCCGAGCATGCTAGTGGTGCCAGTCTCAGCAACACTCTCCTGAACATGGCTCTCGTTGATGTGCCACACTTCGCAGCCCTCATTATAATTCAACCATACGAAGTTGTCGTCTTCGACGCCCAACTCTCGCAACTTATTACTAAAATCACTCATTTTAAACTCCCTTGTTGTGTGATAATTTGAGGCCCCTGTAACCCCGGGCCTCCCTGCGGATGGTAGAGTCTACCCTGCGTTCTTGGTCTCTTGGACCTCAACGCGAAGCTCTTGAGCGAGCGTCTTTACTTCCTGCATAGCCTTGCGTACACGAGTTCCAGCGGCATTGTTTCCAGTGCCAAAGAACTTATCATGATCATCGCGAGTCTCTTCAAGAAGCGCAATCAGCGTCTCAAGTCGGTTCGTTGTAGTAGTAGTCATAACTCTTCCTTTCTTGTATGAGGCCCCTGTAACCCCGGGCCTCCCTGCGGAGGGGATGTTTTAGAGAGCGCCAAGCTCTTGGAATGCGGCATCGACGGCATTGACCTCACCGTTGCTCTTGTTGCCATATTTCGTAGTCTCGCTGCTAACTGATTCAGCATCTTCGATCTGCGAGTTAATAAAGTTATCTAGCATCGATCTAACGTCAGCAGTTGACTTGCGATCAAACAGGCCGGCGAACTCAGGAATGCTATCAAGCAATTCTGCGCACTTTTCTGGTGTCAGATCATCACAGAGACTAGACGATCGTCGTCGGGGGGACGAGCTTAGTCTGCGGAAATGACGCTCCCGGCGGCTTGCCGTAAGTGAGAGTCAGATCAGTGCCTGCCTCTGTGTCAGTAATGTCACCATACTCCGGATTGAGAACAAGGGAAAGAAGATTCTCATATGCGGTCTTTCCATAACCCCAGATGCGAACTCCAGACTCCTCTTGGCCGCGGACCATAACGGGAGAGAAAAAGCGCTGACGAACGAAGAGAGACTTAGCAGTCTTCTTGCTATGATCGTCGTTGTTATCTACACCCTCACGCCACAGCTGTGAAGCAAAATCACAAACGGGACACTCTTCACCAAAGTTACGCTTCGGACAAAGGAATCCGCCCTTTTCAACATTATAATGGAACCACATCTCCTTGAAGGGGTCACCATCCGGAGTCGGGACAATACGAATGTCCTGATCTCCATCTTCGGGCCGCCAAAAAGCGCTGTCCCTATTACCCTCACCTCGTAAGGCTGCGAGCTTCTCTCGCATTTTATCTAAATTAATACCCATTTTTATCTCCTTTAGGGTTAAAGTACGATCAGCTAATCTCCTGATCGCCTAGTAGTTCATCTATGTATTGTACCACAGAAGAGTATCGAATGCAATAGCAATATTTTTGTTCATAATTTGTTCTAAACACACCATACGATACATTTGCTCCCGTGTCAAGGCGAGACTTAACAAAATTGTTAATTTTTCTGAAGAGCGTACCATCGTTCTTCAGGTCGTCCTCTCCAATACCATAGTAATATACCACATCCTTCGTGTGTGTCAAGGGGTAAAACCATTTTTCTTTGTATGCGGTCTCATCATCCCCTTCCATCGTGACGGCCCCGATCGTGCATATGCGCGAAATCTCTGATGGAATTATGAAATTGCCGATCACTGGTTCGGAGTGCTTAAATACGTTTGTCATGTGAACAATATTGACAATCGCTTGATTTAGCGTGTCATAATATCCCATGATCGACATATCTCCGATGCTTCGCTCAATGTATGCGTTGTTAACAATAATAAACTGTTTAAGCAATCCAGATCGTGCATATTCTTGAAGAATGGAACTGACAATTCGTTCTCGCTTCTTCTGTGTCTCCGACATTATTGTCAAGTCACCCTCAATGTAGAGGACAGATACTCTATTGCTCTTAAGTTGTTCCAGAAGCCTCAATGCGCCCCCAGAGACTTTACCGGCGCCGGCGATAACAACTGTAACATCCTCATCCCTGAACTTAAGCTTCTTCTTGAGATTAGGAAATGTTGCGTCGTATTCTTCATGGCTGCTTTTCGCCTTGATAGTTATATCAGCTTCGTTACTAGCGTCAATACTATACGTTTTGTACTGCGGAAACTTAGAGAAAGCTTTCGCGATATTACATCCCGCTTTTCCAAGTCCAACGATAATCATTCGTCATCTACCCATTCTAAAATAATGCCCTGCTCGTAGCCGCCGCGGAGAATGCGTTTCGAAGTAGCTTGGGCCATAACCGCACTATCGCGAATGCCCAGTTTGTCGCAGAGGAAGTGAAAGATCTCCATCACATCAGCTGCCTCCTCTGCGGAAGGGTCCTCTGTGAATTCTTGGATTTCTTCGTGGAGCTTTTTAAAAGCATACGAAATAATCTCGTTCTCGTCTGCTTTACGTGAGGCGAAGGTCTTGCCGGCATCGGCAATGACGCTTGGGATACGATCCCTCACTAGTTTTTGGTAGATCTTCTTCACAGCTTTAATTCCTTCATCGCTCCAAGGTTCTTGCCAGCGGCGACGTTAACCTTAAATCTATCATAGCGTGTCTGTGAGAAGATGTCAAGCATTTCCATAATGCGTGCTTTGTCCTCATTAGCAAGGTCGATGTATACAGCATCATGAATAAGAAACGCAACAGTGCTCTTCATCCCCTCCAAAAGTTTAAAAACCTTATAAGCTTGCTCATGTACCATATCAATTGTGGTGCTCTGAACGATGTAGTTTAGAGCGTGGTGGTCGTCCACTTTCTCTATTATTCTACCATAATCTGTCTTGATTTTGTAGCCATTCCAGTACTTATTTCGCACAAAATCTTTATTGTACATGTCCTCTAAATCCTTGTTTTTATTGGAGGAATACAGCCAAGCAAATGTCTTGACCTTGGCCTCTTCCCGAGTAATGTGGCCCCCAAACACATTCTGCACGTTCCAATCGTGAATGTCATTCTCGGGTTGCTCTTGTTCGTTAAGTGCTAGCAGCACTCGCAACTCTGCAGCATTGAAGTCTAGCTCAAGCAGCCAATCATTGTTTGGTTTAACACATCCGCGGAACTCTTTACCCATCGTAAGAATCGGGAATGACTTTGGCATCGTTGAGAGTCGGCCAGTAATCGTGCCCCATGCGTTATAGTCACATACATGTCGTGTGGTGCGGAGAGTTCTGTGAAAATTTTGACCCTTTACAGACGATAAGAGATGCTTGATCGGACCTATGTCGATGTTTAGAGACCTAGACTGAATATCGTCCAGCATCCTAACCAGATTAAATACCTGCTGATAGTTCTCTGGTCTCTCATACTTGTTTAGAACATGTTCAGTGACTTTATTCTTCGCATTCATATACTGATATAAGAAGTATTCTGGCAAGACATCGTAAAAACAATTCTCGTTCAAGTTTACACGAGCAGTGCTGAAGGCCCTGAGACACGATCTGAGCGTCTTCTTGATCATTTCCCACTCATCCTTCATGTCTTCCGGGCAAACGTCTGTAATCGTCGCTCCGTGGGCGTAGATGCGGGCTATTTCGATCGGCGCCTCGCCCAGATACTCTGAGTACTCCCAAGTGCCACCCTCTGAAGGTAATTCGGTGGATGGATTGATTTGATTGTTAGCAAAATAGCCAACGCAGTCGCGCTTGGCGTCGAGAACCTGAAAAAGCAAGTTGCCTCCCTAATATATTTGTTGGGCGATTGAACCCACTGTAGCTATATTACCAGTTCTGACACGGTTGTCAAGGCTTTTTAGCACATCGCTGTCGAGCGACAGATAATCAGGTTGATAGATGTAGTCGCGGTAGATGGTGTTTATGTATTGTGCGACGTTTTGTACACCTGTGAGATTCTCATCAGGGTGGACGGCATAAATGCTGGCCAGTTCCCTTTTGAGCTTTGTAACGTTCCGAACAGGATCTTTGGTTTCTTTAGAACGAAGGGAAAGATACAGATCAACGAGCAACTTATCAGTCAGCGTGATCTCTACATTGGCCGGGAGCTGCTGGCGATCCCTATTGAAGACCTTGAATGTGCCGCACTTAGGGGATACAACTCTTTCTTGGTAGAGAGGATTGTTCTCGGAGAACGTCTTATACGCGCTAACAGTAATCTGTTTAAGGTCACTGATGTCCGTTAGGCACGTTTTATCATAATACACATCAAAGAAATTATCTTCTGTTACAAAACTATTAAGAGATTGAATATAAAACCGAGAGAAATACTTTTTTATAGCATCGGAGAATAAGTCGGCAGTTAGAACCCAAGGAGTATTTTTGTTAACGATCAGTCCAAACTTCTTGGCTGCCTTTATATAAAACTCAAAGTTGGGATCACTGATCCAATTGTCGTACTTATATTCATCATTCTGTGCTGGGCCTAGATCAATCGATACGGACAGGCCCGAAATGAAAGAGTTACAAGCATCAGTTAACAGATAACTTGTCTTTGTAACTGGGATGAACGCTGCGACCTCGTTTAAATAATTGAACCACGAACTAACAAAGGTTCTAAAATTGGTTATCTTGTTGTTCTCGTCAAGTGTTAGGCCGGCAAGATAAGAGTTATAGAGTTGTTGAGTGTACTCGCCATAGATTCTCGTTGGGTCGTTGTAGGCCTGATAGGCTTTCATGTTGTATATCTTATCGTTTGCATTATCTGTCCTTAAAACCCCAAGAATTGTTGCACTTCTCATGTGCGCTGCGAATTCCTCAAATGCCTCAACAACAAAATTAAGGGCAAACCGGTTCTGTACTGCAACGGTTCGGAGAGGAACCAGATTAGAAAAGGCCGGAATGATGGTGTTTTGAACTCTATCCACTCTGCCATAATACTGCTTTTCATACCACGTGTCAAGGGGAACCTTCACATCAGACGGATATACCGCCTCCTTATACATGAGTCTCTGAAAATATAGCGCAAAGGAGGACAATCCATTCTTGCCCGATGGGTTTTGTAGATCCTGTAGAGTGTAGTTAAATGTCGTCATTAGAACTTATCTCTCCCCTGTGTTGATCTGGACGCTGCTTTGGCCCCGCTTTGGGCTCGGGCTCCGAGGTCCTCTGCCGTAGAGGGATCGGGCCCACCATAGACTTCCGGTGGTGGATCCTCTGGATTATCCGGCTCGTTAATAGTGATAGTACTTGGTTGTAGATCTTGCTGTTTGAAGCTAACCCCCTCGTGGAGTGCGCGGATTGAAACATCGAAGCTGTTAGGAGTAATGGTCGATTTTACTTTGGTCACCAAATAATATCCATGCAGACCCAGGTAGTCTAAATATGTCTGATCAGCATTTAACAAGCTTGGGTTAATATAAATATACATTCCGTTCTTGTATAAGTTATTGCCAACCAGATTTATGTTTGCTGAATACAGTTCTCTCAATTGCTCTGGTCCTAGGGCGCCCACCTTTTGGATTCGAGACTCACGAAGATATGGTTGATCTTCTCTCTGGAAGTTTATCTGCTTAACAAGGCCGCAAGCAGATCCCAGGTAATGATGGTAAATTCCTTTTCTCCTATCACTGTCGGGATTTTTACCAGTTAAACCATGTGGCTTCGAGTCCGTCGAATATAATATAAGTCCGAGTTCAACGAAAGAGGGATCCGGCGCCGTATAAATCCCGCGTACGCCAGCACGGAGTTGTTGTATGGTGTATGACTTGCCTGGCGAGTACCGGCTGCGACCTGATTGATTGGTATTTACTGTAAGGGGGCGGGCATCAAAACGTTGTTCAAACTTAAATCCGTCACCAAAACATTTCGAGGACAAAGCATTACTGATAAGGTCTTTGCATATATCTTTAATAAAATACAATAGATAATAGTTTGAGCGTTCGTTCTTAATAACGTTGTTTTTAAACCACACTTGAAAGGTATCTAACGAAATTGGTATATCTCCAATGTTCATTGTTCTGAAGATACCATTTAGTTGATTGAAGCTTTCTGGACTTTCTGTGGCGAAGATTTCAACCTTGCTAATGTCTCTTAGCGTATAGCCGCAGTTTAAAAGCTTCTCTAGGTTCTCAATTTTAAATGCCTGCAGGGGGTCGATCATTTCGACATCGGACACAAAGAACTTAAAGTTCAAACCATCCTGCCCCAACTCTTCGGGGTAGTTTTCCTTTATCTGTTCTAAAATAGAGTCAAACAGATCGCCTAAGTAGAAGTATGGAATATTAACCCTGTTGGCTCTCTCAAGCTCTTTGAATCTCTTGAACTCGGCATCTGCAACGATTTTATTAATGGCGTTGCCAGAGCCGGCCTTGTTCGTGTTGAGGGCATCAATGGTCGCCGTGCTAATAGAGGCCACTGTATCAATCTCTAGGCTGGTGCCAAGCTTTCTCTTAACTCGGGCAGCGCGCTGTTCTGGGGTTAGGTCAGCGTAACTTGCTTGAGACAACTCGTAAGGGTTAACACTCAGGCTATGTATTTTTGTTCCTGACACCGTGCTTGTGTCAGAGTTGTTAGTGAAGAACAGTTTCTTCAAAAGTTTTTTTATACTTAACATTTCTATCAATTGCACGGAGTTGTTTTATTTCTTGCTGTAATTCTTCGACTTTAGCTTGGCGCGCTTGTTTTCGGGCCCTCGTCGCGGTGTCGGGAGTTTCTTCATTCAGCTTCTTAATCTTGCTTTCAACATCCTCGATATCTTTGGCGAGTAATTTGCCCGATTCATCAAGGATGTTAGAGGTTTTACCACTGAGGAGACCAGCTAGGCTAGCTCTGTAATTAATTGACAATTCCAAACTACCGTTCTGGTTGAAGTTAATCTTGTGCTGCGTCATTTGCAGGTACAGGGTTGTCTTCGATGTCTTAATAGCTTCGTGCAAGGCCCCAGCCTTACCTGAATCGTTCATCAGATCTTCCAGCGCCGCAAGGGGAGGAGTTGACCAGCCGGCCGTAACTTGTACTCTGAAATCTTTTCCGTCGTAATCTCTGTGGAGCAGTTCGCTCTTCATATCATCCGAGCATGTCTCGCCTGATGGAGATGCGTCTGTGGTTGACTCTCTCCATTCCTTCGCTTCCTGAGCGACGGGGAGTTGATGATTAAATCTAGGAAGTTTGGTTCTGACGCGCCGGCCTGGCGGGCACCATTAAAGAAGTCATTAACTGACTGAAAGTACATGACCAATTCTGCCGTAATATTATTGTCGACTTCCGCTGGCTGAACACCATCCAGTGACCAGCTAAAGGATTTTATGCCCGCGCCCGGGAGGCGACCTCCCGAAGGACTTAGCATATCTCGGATTTGGTCCTGTGTTAGAAAGTTTGGAATCTTAAGATCTCTAACCACTGGTTTTTTTGTATTGGGATCGATCGCAATCTTGCCATTCTGGTCATACTCAAGCCTAGATATTTTTATATATGGTGTGAGCAGTCCGTAAATATCCGGGCAAATGTCCAAAAACTCTTTAGTGCCAGTCCCTCCGGATTCAATTCTGTTCAACACTGTTCCGGGGTCGCCGTTACTATTTAATCGGATGAGGTTCTTATATTGCGCAACGTGGCGTGGATCAGACTTTCGCTTATCCACCAGCTTTGATATATTTTCATAAAGAAAGCACTGAAAATCATACGGCTTTAAGTTTGGGACTGGGATTGGTATGCCCTTGTTAACATCCCTATCTCCGATGTCAGATGCAGCAGCTTGAGTCAGGGGTGAGTCGGTCGCGTCTTCGGAAGCAGAAACACCAAACCACTGATAGATATAGTTCAATTCCCTGCCAGTCCTCCTCACATCGTTGCCAGTATATCTTGGCGGCAAGGTGGCATCTATATCGGGACGCAGAATCTCAAAGAGAGCCAAAACCTGAACGTTGACATCATACCCAGGCTGGGTGAAGAAGGCCTGGGTTGCCGAAAAGCGTGCCCTAAAGTCAGCGGGGCTGAGATCATAGTTCACGGCGTTGCCCGGTGCATGATCAGCTATGGATTTGCTCAGGAGGGCCGGGTCTGTTGGGTTGGCTATAGTATCATTGATCAACTGCATGCCGGCATTATAGGATCTGCCGGCGGCCGTGGATGCTTCGAGGAGCTTGGGTTTTAGTCTTGATTGGAATTCATATAGCTCCTTAACTGCGTCAATCAGGACGGGCGAAATTGGGATCAGCGGGGCCGCTGAAGTCACGGGACCAGAGGGCGAAGCTTGCAAGGCGGACTGGATATATCGTCTTCGGAAATACTCCAACACCGCGGGACTAAAGAGTCCCGTGGGAAGTTTCACGGAAGACGCGCCTTGTGTAAAGGCTGGCTGGCTCGGGCCCGGTTCGTCGTTGGGGATGTCGTTTACAAATCCAGGCTTGAGTGACTCGTTAAACAAGTTACCCAGAGCCACTCGGACGACTTGGTCCGATGTCGTTAAGCCAGACGCTCTATTCGCAGCATACTGCTGAGGGTTTATGCCTGTTACAAGGCCGATCTTCCGGCCGGCGTTCATGTATAGCGGAAGCTTGTTATCTGACAGAACAGCAAGCGCCTCGGTAGCATTTGTAACACCTGTTGGGCTGTTCTCTTGACCCTCTTGGCGAGGGCCGATGCCTTTGGATTTTGTTGAGGCTTCGATTTCTTTTTGATATTCCGCATAGTTGTCTACAAATATATCCAGCGCAGCTGGGTCAAAGAAATTCGCATTATAAAACTCACTTACAAGCTGGAGTGCCGCGGCTTCATAGGTCTTATAATCGACACCGTCGTACTTAAAGACATCTGTTGTACTCTGTCCCATTAAAAAACCCCTTACTTATCGTAGTATCTTAATATATCCTGCAATGGCAGGGGTATATACACTAAATCACCCACAGTCAGGTCAGACTCTGTTGGTTTTTGATTAAACAGAGCTATAACCCACCAATATTGAGCCGAGTCATAATATTGAATTGCCAGTTTGTAATAGCGGTCACCGACTCTCCAAACATGGCGGACCTTGGTTAAGTCTTTAGTCTCCTGAACTGTCGGATAATCAATCTCAGGTGTAGAGTAGTGACGAATAGATTTTATGCTTCTCTCTTCCAAAGTCTTCTCATACAACTCATTCCGGTTCAGAAAGATTTTCCTTCTATCATATCGTGTAGGCATCAGGGCTCGTCCTCAATTAACATCTCGGCGGCTTGGGACTCGATGATGATTGGGTTCTCGACCTCAATCCCTACCTCGTCGGCGATAGCCACGACTCCGGCGCCGAGGCTTATCTCGTCGGCAGCTGTATCGGATGTGATAGTGCTGGTTGTGTTTCGAATCATGGCAGCATTAGGGAATTTCTTGTTAAGGTTTTGTTCCCCACCGAAAGACATGCCTTTCCACCCGGTCAAATGGGTGTGCAAAACATTAAACGTAAAGTTTATGCTAACCTGTTTTGGAATAAAACTGTTCTCTTTGACTGCCTTTGAAATCGACGTTGCACCAGAGCCGCCTGGGGCATGGTCCACACTAGCCAGAGCGCCAGCATCATAGTTTACTGTCGTTGATTCCAATGGATCGGCGCCGAAGGTTGTGGATACACTAGTGCGCTGTTCGGAGCCGGGGATAGTGGTGTTCGAGTTGCCGACGTTTTTTAATATAAAGCCACCCTCGCCTATATTGGGGGCATATGTAACGCCACCCTGGATGTAACCGTATAGGTAATCGGCGTCTGTTGCGTTGTTAATTAAGTTAGTCCACTTTATTCCCAACAGGGGGGCGGCTTTAAGTGTGTTCTGTGCAACCCTGCCGCCACTAGTATACATTGGATACAAGAATTCGATCAACTGGTTAATATTGGTAAGATTATCAATTGCTGCGTCCATGTTATCAGATACAACGTCAAAACCTAGCTGAATGGATCTCTGTGTGTTTTCGAAGGTGGCCAGTGGGTCCATGCGGCCATAGACGTTCTGTTGATTCCAATTAGAATTATACGCGTCAGAAAATTCAGTTACCCAACCTTCAAACGTAACAACCTTCGATGTAGGAAGGTGCTTAATAGATACGGAAAAAAACGGATCTTTTCTCAATGAAGGTGATAATGGCATTTAACTTGTTCTCCTACGCATTACTATACGGCGAGAATGCGCCTCTCGCTTTTTCCGAGTTGAGGGCCCTAATCGAAAAGTCCTCAAGTTGCTCATTACCGATATGAACAGCGATCTGCTGTGGGCCTTGAGTCTGGTTTTTTACGGTGTCGATCAGTTCTCTAAGAAGATCTTGCGAAATCACCTCGGAGCCCTGGCCGCCTGTAATCAAAAGCTCGCCCGGGTGGACCATGGCTTGGTCTGTGGTGATTGTGCCTCCAGTCTGGAACCCTGGTATCGCAGTTGTACTGGCCGGGGATGCAGAACCTCCGCCGCTAAATGCTGCAATTCCACCGGCACCCGCTATAGCAGCATAAGTAAGCAGTGAAGCGCCTCCGGTGAACGGTGCGGCGACAAGAGCGGCAATACCAGCAGCTGCGAGACCAACACCAACGAACCTGCCCAAAGCGCTTGATGCACCCGCAATAAATCCAGCAAAGCTTCCAATGCCCTCAATTATGGGAACAATCAAATTGTCAATAAGAGGCTTGCCGGCGACTAACATTTGTCTAAATGCGTTGGACAACTGAGCCATTGCTGCTTGCGATTGTCTTGCAGCCTCTGCCATCTCTTCTTGATTCATTCTCTGGATTTCTAACTCTTCATTGGTGGCCCCGAGAAGCTCCTTTGTCTTTGTGGTTGATAACCCTAGAGCAGACGCAAATGCCTCAAGCTGGGCGCCCGAGACATCCTCAATTGATACTCCAGCTTGGTCAAAACCATCGCGAAGCATCCTGATCCCCTCAATAGGATCTTCGAACGATGCGTTCAGCATGTCCATTGAATTCAGGAATGGGCCGCCGAGAATCGCATTGAGGCGGCCGACTGTTTCGCCAGCTTGATCGAATGTCTTAAACTTGTCGACAACCTCAACAAGTGTACCCAGCTCTGTGCCGAGTGCCTTGGCAGTGACAGCCAACTCTTCAAAGGCTTTTTGGCCATCATCGCCGAAACGGACAAGGAAATCTTTGTTTGCAGCAAACTGGCCACCGAGTGTGTCTACATCAACTCCAAGGCTGCGAGCTGTCGAGGCAAGATCAATAAGCAAATCGTTGGCTTCATCTACATCCATGCCCAGAGCCTGAGTAGCAGTCTGGATGATCGCGGCTTGATTACCAAAGCTAAAGCCCAGTCTGTTCAGCTGAACGGTTGTCTCGGCAATTGCCCCTTGCTGCTGCTCTGAAAGATATGTGAAGTCTGTGAATTCATTCTTCAAAGCTCCAACAGCCTGTGTAACATCATCCAGGCTAGCGCCGATTGCGATTGTGTTAAGACCGACATTTCGTATCGTGTCGTCAAACTCTCTGCCGGCGCCGGTTGATTTCCGGAACTCGGCAGTGACCTTATCTGCCTCAAGGGCAAAATCCGTTAACTCCTGGGCAACCTTGAAGATCGCGTCTTTAAGAAGCTGGCCGCTGGCAACCGACTCCAGAGCTTCTTTGCGAAAGCTAGAAAGACTTGTGTCGCCTAGGCTGGCAAATTGAGCAAACTTCTCAAATCCTCCCGAGAGTCCAAATAGGGATCCTCTCATCGATTCGAAAAGTTGTTCACCTACTTTTTGTTGTTCTTGAAACTCTCTTTCAATCTTGAGATTGTCTTTTTTTTTGTTTCGTTAAGCCTCTCTAGCTCGACGCGTTGGGCTAGAAGGCCCGCGGTGTATGCCTCGATATCTTGAGTGGCTTCTGCTATCGCTCGAGCATCACCCAGCTCCTGGGCAGCTTTAAGGCGCTCACGGGAGTTTCTTAATTCTTTTTTCTCTGCTTTTTCTCTTTCTTTAAGAAACTCAATCTCAATCTGTATTAGACGATTTCGTTCTTTAAGTTGTTCGATAGTGGGATCTGCCATTTATAAACCTCCTAGTTTTTAAATGGCCACCTTAAGCCTGTTTCTTTCTCAAAACCTTCAACTGCTCTATTCAGAGAATACTTTGATTTCATGGTCTTTGGATTATCAAGACCGTTTTTGATATACGAATCCATGTAGCGCTTTTCTCTACCGAGCGCTTTCATAAATGATTCAACCTGTGATGTGGACCCCATAAGGCGCAAGGGGGATATCGATTCCGCCAAAATACAAATCAAGCATCATTTTACGAACTTGATTAGCAAACTTACTTGCTACTGCCGATCTCTCGTTTAATGGCTTTCCGACGTTATTTAAATCTACTATGTCTTCTTCTACAATATCGTTCATGTGTAAGGATCCCTGTTTAAATATAAATAGTTCCTAAAAAGAAAGAATTTATCTTGTTCTTGCTTTCTCCATTCTCTCTTTCTGATCTTTAAACTCTTTGGATAACCTTTCGAGGAACCACCGGCGCAGAGCAATGGGTAGATTATATAGCTCAGTGAACGACCACCCGCCGTGGTGCTTAAGTAAAAAGAACTCTTCGTATACTGTTTTTTGGTACTCAGGTGTTAGGCCAAAAAAACGCTGCCGTCATGGGCATGCCTACCTTTCCATCTTCGTGGCAGAGGGGACAGTTTATGTCAAAACGAAGGTCTAAGTCGGGCTTAACGGTATCGTAAATCTCGCGGAGGTGCTTCACATCCTGTAATGGCATAGACTCGATAAATTTATGAAGGAGCGCTGGGTTTGTATGCTCATTAGCCTGAACGATAATGGACTTTAACAGCCCCGTAATTGGGGTGACTGTGCCCTCAGCTGGAGCTATAAGTTTTGCAATCCGCTTTTCATCTCGTGATGACAGGAGTCGAACGTAGATATTAACCTTTGATATTGGCAACTCAAAACTGAATACACCATCACCTTCAGCTGTAACTCCTTCAGCAACTTCTCTATTCTGAGACTTTAGCTCTGTAAGGTCAAAAGTGTACGGTGACTCTTTGCTGCATGATGGACACTTTGCAGTTACTTCGTAGTGCGGCCCAAAGCCTGTTATCCTTGTTGCAATAAGAATAGCTGTCTTGTCACCCAATAATAGATCTCCTACTTTGATGTTAGGGTCGATAATAACCGAATCCAACAAACGATCTATCGCAAGCTCGTTCTTCAAAAGAGCCTCGGATGTTAGGATATCTTCTTCTTTGGCTGTCATGTGTTTAATTTCAACGACAGTCTGGCCATGAAGGGGGTGTTCTTTTGGGTAATGGAGACCCTTGCTTGGCAACTCAACAAATTCTGTTGGGTTTACGAACGCAAATAGGTCTGAAGCTTCTGTGGTAGGGGGAGTTGGCGCGTCTGGTTGCGGTGCGCCTAACCGCTCTAAATTATTTCTACGTGACAAAGGTCACCTCTTTTCTTATCCGTTCAATTCTGTTACAGCAGCTACTGCTGGGCCGGAGTCATACTCTGCCCAATCATACCGGAATTGGATCTCGATATTAAGCAAATCATCAGTTTCATAAGTGAGATCGCCGAATGTAGCATTAGTAATGAAGGCATTCTGGAGTGTCCAAGTACCGATAAGTCCGCCCTGACCATTCAACTCTTCGAAGATAACATTACCAAGAGCATCGACTGCGCCCTGCTTGTTAACTGTGCCTGGGGCCTGGGCTGGGTTGAAGAAGACATTCTCCTGTACGTCAGGCTTCAGATAACCCGACTTTGTGAGGGCATCATAAAGAATCTGGTTACCATCTGGGTTGATGGCGTTAACGATGGTGGCTGAAACCGTATTCCATGTAACAGAGCCTGGGTAGTAGTAGGTGTTACCCAAAAAACTTGTGAGGCGTATCAGAGACTGTGTACGATGGCTTTGTAATAGCCTTTGCGAGGTATTGCTCATACCTGAAAGCCTGATTAAGATCAGTTAAGTTTGGTAGTGTGAGCAGAAAGCGATGTGCTCTTCTAGGCTCTGATAGTGCTGATGTCCAAAATGGCATTTATATAGTCTCCTGTTTATCCTATTATTATATAGTGCGGGGGAGCCGTAACTCCCCGCATTTTATTAATCGTCAAACGATGCTCCCGTTCTTGTGATATTGAAGTCAATGGCAATAAACTCAATTGCTCGGGTTGGCTTCAGGAAAATCTTCGCATATAGGATGTTTCTATCTACAAGATCTGGGGTGGTCGTGGTGTTATCAAGAACAACCTTGAAGTCAGAGAGACCAAAGTTTGTCTTAACATCAGCCAAGAATGGGTTAACCTGCGATGTGAAACGCTTCCAAGTCTGCTGCACGTTTGGATCAAAGAGCAGGCCGGATGCAATCTGCGAGATGCGCTTCTTAACGAAGATCATCAGGCGGCGCACGTTGATACGATCCAGAGCCGAAGGAGTAACCTGAAGTGTCTTCTGGCCGAAGATCACGATACCCTCTGCTGGGAACTTGGCGATTGGGTTAATGTTTGCTGTGTAAAGGTCATCGCGATCCTTACGTCGAAGCTGGTGGGCTACGTCAACAACTGGGACACCGGCAGAACCCTCAGTGAGTCCTCCGCGGTTGAATCCAGCAGGGGCGAACCATACCTGCGATCTACGCTGGGAGCTAGAGAATGTGCCAATAGCTGCAATAGATGGCGGAAGCCACACAAAGGAGCCGTTGATGGTGTCTCTTGCTCTAACCCATGGGTAGTATGCTGCACCGTAAGAGGAGTTCAGTCCTCGGTCTCTCAGACCATTTACAAGAGTTGTAATGGTTGAAGGGAGGTTGTTACGGTTAATTGTGGTACTGTCCTCTCGTGGTACGAACGAATCTGGAAGATCGATGATTGCGAGCGCATCACCGCGTTCCTCACAGGTTCTTACCAAGTGGGTTGTTAGGCCTGCCTGAGTCTGTGCTGGGATGGCGGCCAAGTTCATTTCGGCGACCTCTGGATCAGCTACAGAGTCAATAGCTCTTCTAATCGAGAAGAAAGAGTAGCTATTTGTGTCAGATGGGGTGGTAGGCATTCTCGCACCTGAGAATGGATCCATCTCCTTGATGTCTACACCGTCGAATCCACCGAAGAGTGGGACAGTGAAGCGATCATAGCCGGCATCGAGAACACCGGAGACAGCGCCGTTTATCGCTGTCAAGCTGCTGTTCAGGCCGTCTGTAATAGCGCCCGATCCTGTAACGTATACACCGGATCCAGAAATATCATCTAGCGTGAACGTTGGAGACAACTCTTCGTTGGTCGATGGAACCGTGAAGCCAACGATGCCACCTCGTGGTCTCAGAATGTCGATATACGACTTGGAGTATACTGTGCTTCCGGCCGACTCTGCTGTCTGCAGGCCGAAGAAAGCGTCAGTTGGGTTGCCTAGGTTGCCATCTGATGCGCTAGCGCGCAGTCGTGGTCGTGGGAACTCAACGGAAGCGGTTGCATCAGTGTTGGAGGAGCCAGACACGATGAATACCGAACCGGAGCTGTAGATGAAGCCCACTGGCCCGGTCAGCTCGGTGCGGACGGTACCTGTGCTACCGGAAGTCCAAGACTCGAGGAGCCCTGTATGATCATTTGAGTAATCTTTATACTTAACAAGACCCTCGAAGCCGAACGGAAGGAGCGATGGGTTTGTGAGAGCTGCGTCGACGTCAGAGTTTACCTCAATGTAAACATAGTCAGATACGTTTTGGTAGTTGCCGAGCTGGCGATAGCGTCGGTCGGCATTTACCCATGTCTCTCTGTAATCACCAATCTTGCGAGCGACGTAGTTCAGGGAGTTAGGATTAAGGTTACAGTTGTTATACTGCTCAACAACTTGCACAACATTGTCGCTATCGCTCTGGTGGCGAATAACAACAGAGAACGTACCATACTGGTCATTGTCATTTGTCGAGCGCTTGATATCCTGAATGGAGATCTTAAGATTTTTATTTGTCCAATCACCTGCCTCACCTCTTGCAACAAATTTAAACAGCTTTGTTGGGTTGGAGGTAGGCGAAAGCTTGCAGCTGATAACATGTGGTGTTTGGGCGGCCTGGACTTCATAACTAAAGTCGTCGCCGTCTTCACCCCCATCGTTGATTCGGATCCATGCAGCTGCAAAGTCAGAGTTAGCGTCACTCAGAACGTTATCAATGTGAGCATCAAAAGTCTCACCAAGGAAGTACTTCTCGCGATTGTCTGCGTCCGTAATACCAGTTGTCAACAGCTGTGGGTTTGTGTTGAGGACCTTTCGGATATACTTCGAATCGTTCTTATTAAAGTTGAATGTAATTGTGTCAACAACGCTGGTGCCACTTTTGATCTGAGTCTTGAATTCTTTTGTTCGGCCTGGATCAGAAATAACAACAATGTCGGAACCGGTGAGCTGTCTTGCCGAGCTGGTCAGATGAGTTGTAGTTCCGTCGTTAGTTAGAATGGTGCCTGAAAGTTCCATTGTTATTGAGCTGTCGCCATACACGATGGCTCCAAGTGCACCAGTCAGAGTTGTGTTGTCTGAGGCGGTCTGGAAGAGGACAAGGCCCCAAGCGCGTCCGTCAGCACCAGCGTGCCAGCCAGCTTCCGCCGGCTGGCCAGAGGCATTGTCATCTTCAGCGCCCAAAAGTCGAATGTAAGTTAATGGAGAACTATTTTTAAGGTACGCTTGGGCAGCATACATACCATACGTGGTAGCCGTCGTGTTGGCGCCCTGACGCCATACATCTTGGCTATTGTTGCCGGGGGCTGGGGTGCCGAAAATACTAACATACTCTTCAAAAGAGTTGACTGTAATTGGTCTTAGGGCTGGGCCCTTTTCTGCTCGGCCTATAATAACTGGTCCAATACCTGCCGGTGAGGCTGGTGTTTGTGAGTTATCAATTTCGTTTACGAAAACGCCGGGGGATACAAATCGGTAATTTTTAACTGACATTCGTTCGGTTCTCCTACATTGCGAAAATGTTCAAAGTAAATAGTGCTAAATAGTAGGAAGAGAATTATTCTCTGTAAAAACCGTCTTTTATGTTTTCCGGAATATCGCCGACTATAGTTCTTTCTCGGCCAAGCTTAATATCAACTGCATTCTCGCGCTTAACAATCTTTGGTCTTTCTTGGTTTTCGCCCTCGCCAATAAGATAACCCAACACTTCAATGTTGATATCAGTCTCGTAGTTTCTCTGCTCCATTCCAATATTAGCTTGATTTGAGTTATTTGCGAAACCGCCGTCGATAAAAACTTCATATGAATGGCCTTCAGCCTCAATCATCTTTGGGGTTCTAGAGTTGCCCGGAATAGTAATAAAGGGACGGAGCATTTCATTCATTTGCTGCTGATACTCGGTACGCAACGAAATCTGGTAGCTTACCTTGATCCAAGTTGGGATAGGCATTGTGATTGTTTCGTATACCGTCTTTGTTGTGGACATGTTTCTCTTGTTGGTATTCAACATTTTGCTAGAAACCGTGGGGGGCATTGAGCCACCATGCTTTTTGTTTGCCTGAGCGTTTTGAAACTGTGCTGTCTTTTGTTGGTTAATCTTTCTCGCCACCGTAATTGTGCCTCCCTTGGCATCGTTAGTGGGATACAGATTGGCGAAAACGGTCCCGCGGTAGTTCTGTTCTTTTGTTACGCTAACTCGATTCACCGTGACCAGGGGGAGAATCAAGGTCTCCTCTTTATCTCTTAGGTCTTTATTATGCTTAATCTGAAAGGCGCGCTCAGCGGTGACCCAAAGAACGGGGACTTTCTTAAAACCATCGTTGGTTGTGGTAAAAAGATTCAAATCCTCATCAATAAAGCTAATCATTGCTCTATCTATAGTCTCCAAGGATGAAGGCTGAAATTCAATCTCTTGAAGCTCGTTGGCCACTTTTTTGTCCCCAACGTACTCGAATCTTTGTGATCGCTTATCTTTTATTTCCTTTTCAGATCTCTTGCTCCGTGACATTTACTTACCCTACAAAAATGCCGGCTGGAATGTTTTCAAGAACTTTCCTGCCAGAGTCTTGCATGGATGAATCAACAGCAGCAAGCTTGTCGTATGTGGTTTCATCAAGAAGTGTCTTAAGCTCGTCTCTAAGTAAATCCTGCTCAGTGCGGGCTTGAGAGAGGAGTTCGGCAGCATTAAGAGTTACGTTCTCTCCTGGGATTGGGACTGTCGAGAACTTGCCTCTAACCTGTCCTAAAATTTCCTTAGTTAGGGCCAGCGCAAATCTACGAATCCACTGCTTGCCAATGGAATTGATGTTTTCAAACGGAATGTTCTCAAACGGGAGGGTGTTAAGGTTGTTGACACCCTCGGCTCCTGTGTCCCCTCTTCCAGTGTCTTCCCATGGCTCGAACTCTCGTTCAATACTAAACTGAACCCAGAATTTATCTGGCGATGTAGTATCAGGGGTAGGGAACAGCCGGAGCATATTGTCAAGGATCTCATATGAATAGTGCGATATTCTTACGTTCAAGGCATCCTCATAAGCAATTGCCTGGAGCTTGTTCTGCCAAGTTGGCACGATCTCAAAGGTAGAGTCGTCAGCATACTGTCCGTATGTGCGAAGATTACCCACAACAGAGAAGCCACCATAGTAGCCATAGAATCTCCACATAGCTCGCGGAGTCTTGAAGAATACCTTTCTGATGATCACTCTTTTGTCTCCGACCCTTTTGGTAATATGGCACAGAGGTGTCTGTCGCGGCGGATGAAGAAATTATAGTTTGCAGATCATAATCCTGTTGATTTGGGATACTGGACACTGATGCAGAGTAAATTGATGTTGTGCCTCCCAAGCCAGCTTCCGTGGCTAGGCCCTCAGAGATTCTTCTAACATATCCATAATCAAACTTTGGATACCTCAATGCAACGTTAGAGCCCGAAAGTGATCCGGAGATGGTGCCGTCTTCATCAAACGATCCAGTGGATGCACCCAGAAGAGAAGAAAGCGAATTCTTTGTCTGATAAAGGTTTACTAAATACGAGTACTCCAGAACTGCTTCTTCGTAAGCAGCATAAACATTTCCCTCAGCTAATTCAATATCTAAGACGTCGCCGCCAAGCTTTTTATAAGTATAAGCAACTTGATCAGAAGCTCCTGATAAAAACGCATTTGATGCAGCGTAAATGCCAAATGGCAATGTTGCGCCCACATTTGCAGCAGCTCCCGTAACCGGAAGAATATTGGCATTTGAAGTTGATGCCGGGGAAAGATTTGGAATTGCCATACAAGGATCCTCGATTTGCTCTATTAATAAATAGAAAGCCCCGCCTCAAAAGAGACGGGGCTTTCATTATTTTGACCTTATGTCAGGCTTTAGTCATCAAGACCTCGGCAGATCACGAGACCATACATATCCGGACGTACCATCTTCTTGGCATATCGGGTCATGACACCCTTACGAGGTACAAAGTCCTCTACACCGAAGATAGTTGGTGTTGTCTGGAGTGGCACATACGGCGCGTACACATAGCCGCTCTCAAGGAAGCTACTACCACGGCGACCAACGAGGATCACGTTACGTGGGAAGTATGGATCAACCATAACATCAAACTTCTTGGAAAGCGAGCCAACCTTGATTGCACCGATGTCACCGCGATCAGCATCAGCAGTCACGTTTGCACGGAAGCCAGCTGTGAACTCAAGGATGTTGGCAACTTCTGGTCCGCAGACGACGAAGTTAGCAGCACCACGGAGTGTTCTGCGGTGGATTTCAGCCGAAACGTCGTTGATTGTCTCAACGAGTGTCTCGTACCACTCGGATACGTTACCAGTAAAGTCCTGAGTTACCTCAGAGACCTGACCTGTTTCGCGGTTCAGGAACTGACCTGGGTGACGCGACCAGTAACGGATACCGGCCTCTGCCAACTTGATGAGGTCCTCAAGGATCTCACGGTCAATCTCAAGAGCAATCTGCTCAGAAAGGATCTGAGTAAGCTCCACCTCAGCGTCAAGGTTGTGGTAAGCGTTGAGATCTTGTCCCAACTCTGGGGTCCACTTAGCCTTGAGCTTCTTGGTAACAGCTGTGACGGCCACCGAGTCGACCTTGATGTCGATCTCTGGGATACCCTCAGAGTCTTCCAAACCAAAGCCGAAGCCCGATTCCGAACCAATAACCGAACCAACGGAATCGCCAGTAGCGTAGTTGTCACGGATTGGAGCCTGCAGGTGAGTAAAGCTATCGAGATCGGAAGCGACTTCGATAATCTGAGCAGCTGTAGTCGAAGCAGTAGTCGATACCAGCGTAAGGAGAATACGACTCGAATCGAGGGGGTCTTCACGAGTAAGACGTCGAACGAGGATCGTGTTATCATTAAGCGATTGTGTCATCGAGAACGCGACGAGGTCTTCCAAGTTACCACCCGAAGATTCGATTGTGGCACGTGGAACGGCAGCAACTGCGAAGAGAGCACCGGAAACCAAGTCAGGGTCGAAACGCAGAAGGCGATCAATGTTATAGCCCGCAACACCACTGTAACCACTAGTGAAACCGATAAAGTCTGGAATACCACCAGCCTTGATTGTGCCCGATGCGAGAATCGTTGTGGATGCATCAACCGAACCTGTTGGGGACGAGTAACCGTTGTTCAAAGAGTATGGACCCTTTTCAGCGTTACCGTTCGCAAGGTTCAGACCACCTGTGATCTGGCTACCGACTACGCCACCACCATAGATGGAGTTACCAGTTGTATTGTCAAGACGATCACCGGAGTTACCTGGGAAGGTACCGCCAAAGGTGAAGTCAAGGAAGAAAATGAGACCCGATGGGAGACTCATTGGTTGAACGCTAACGAGTTCGTTGGCGATCAGGGAGCCGAATACTCGGCGTACAAGTGGGAATGCGACAGCTGCAAACCCCTCAACATCACCACTAGCCATGGTGGATGCCTCACGGAGAAGCTCTTTTGCCTGGTTCTCAAGCAATCGTGCCATTCCATTCTTTTTGTTGTCATCTGAGATACCCTCAAGAAGACCGGTCTGCTCCCACTTGTTAATGAGTGCAGCACCTTCTGAAGAAAGATCACGATTGACGATTCCCTCAGTTAGTTTCTGTACAATAGACATTTTAATATAACCTCCTGTTTGTTATTTTAATGTTTTGTTAAACCTGCTAAACGCAGCATACGACCCATGTTTGGATCTTTAGTTGCCTTGTTGTCTCTCTTAGAATTGATCAAAAGTGAGGTAGGTCTTTGAACTGCTTCACGAAGTGTTTGTGGTCGTGTTCTCTGATCAGGAGTGACCCCACTGCGTTTTGAATTGTTTCAAAAATCATACTCGCTTCTTCAACAGAATTGGCAGATTGAACAGCCTCGACAATTTGATTTTTTTGTCGCTCATTCAAGGAGGCGCTGCCCAAAGCCTTGTTTTGATAAACAAGCTTGGCATTTTCAAGATTCAGCTTTGTAAGCTGATCCTTTGCTTCAACAATGAGAGCACGAAGCTCTTTGTTAGACTCTGTAAGTTCTGTAATCTTGGATTCGTAAAGGCCGTCAGCCGATACAACATCCGGTGCTGTTTCTTCTTCTTCCTCTTCTTCTTCTTCAAGGTGAGCAGCCTGTGCTGCTGCCATTGCGTCGTTGTTTGCTGCTCAACGCACTGTTATTGGCGGAGTTAACAGATGACCAGCCTTGCGGGCGTGGGTTCAATCAACAACGAGTTCCTCTACTAGTTCACTTAAAATTCTTCTGAAAGAGGAACATCTTCATCCCTCTTCAACGGTTCAACTGGTGCGGCGCCAAGTTCGGCGGCATCCTCTTGTGCATCTCCCCGGAGTTCTGTGTTCGTAATTTCTTCGGCCATTTCAAGGGCATCGTTCAGATCTACTTCTTCGACCTCTGCGTCCTCTTCTTTAAGACGCTCTTTAAGAGCATCAAAATCGATCTCTACCATCTCATCTTCTGCTACCTCGTCCAACTCTTCGTTCTGGAATGCATAAGGAACTTCCTCAACAAACTCATCTAAGGTATCGTCCTCTTCAGGGGCCTCTTCCAGGTCATCTTGTTCTAGTAAAGTATCAAGGCGCCCTTCACTTCTCCGAATACTTCTCTAATACAACATTCTCGCATTTTTAATGCTGCTTCTTTAAGGGCTTTAGCGTCTACAATCGCTTCTTCTAATAGTGAAGACATAAATTTACTCCAAATCTGATGACTTATCAAAAATAAATAGTTCCCAAGATTAGGAAATGACTAATAGTTGTAATTTAGAGTACTATCAAATCTGTGGTTCTATTTTCCAGATCCGCATGCGGTTGACTGTAAAGGTTGGCTGAGCGCCGCTGGTGTCGCCCACAAAAACAAGCCCTACGTTAACTGGGGCGGAGGCTGTGAGGGTTAGTGTCTGTTGGGAGCCGGCTATGGCGGGACTGTCTGTGGAGGCATAAATTGCACCTTTATAGGTTCCTGCATTGGGTGTGTTTCCATCAGCACTAGTACTCACTAGGCAAGTATTAAAACCATCCCTGCTCAACTTAGTATAAAAGGTGAGTTCATTGCCGCCGGCGTTCGCGGTGGCTTGCTGGGTTCCACCCACATAATAGTAGTATTTATCGGCGCCGTTATATTGGGTTCCGAATAGACATGTATAGCCCCTGCTCACAGCATCATCGCTCCAGAAGCCCGCCATGAAACGAGCAAAGTTTGCTCCGCCGCCGGGGTAGGAATTGCAAACCGTCTGGACCACATACTCTGCTGACGCGTTTAGGCTACTGTCAAGAGCGGATAATTTGATCCCCAAATAAGGTCCCGTACGGGCTGTATTATACCAGTCCCCGACGCTGCTCGCCTTAGGCTCCAAGATTAAATTCGAACCGTTAGGTCCAAACACGGTGGAATTGCCACCATTTCCTATGGTCCATGTCTGCCCATTAAGCGAAACTGTGCTCTCCCCAGTCCAATCATCCGAAGTCATTGTAGTAAAGTCTAAGTCTGATAAGAGAGTGACGGATGCAGGGGGTGCATCGATTCCATCAACATTTTTAATATTTGCCATCTCTACTCCATTGATTAATGATGAATCGGGCATCGCTAAGATCCAATTTCAACATATGTACTGTCCGGGTTAAAGTAAATCACGTTTGCTGTGTCTGTACCATAACCCACAATTCTCACATAAGAATCAGCCGCAGTAGGAGCGGCGCCGCTTAAATAGCCACCTTCCACAACTCCGCGGCCTGCGCTTGAGGACTGGACATACATCGGACCTCCCTTTATAAAGGAGCCGGAGTAATAGGTATGTACATCAAAGTAACCCTTTATGAGGACGCCGTTTTGTAGGGGGTTGTTGCCCAAGGCAATTCCCAATAATTGATCATGTCCGCTTCCTGTATTAGCAGAGTTGACTGATTCCCAGCCGCCCTGTGGGTTGAGATAGTATACACCACCGGCCGTCAAGTTAGCAGAGGACGTACCGAAGTACACAACTTCGCCGCCGCCGGTATCGTTGGCCAGGTTAATTGGATTTCCAGAGCCCGTATAATGAATATCCGTGGACACTAAGGGCGATGAGGTCCCTACTCCCACGCTATCGGCGCCGCCAGAGACGTAGAATGCTGGGGCGGTCGACATACTGTCGCCGTTGGGGGCGCTCATCGCCGTAAGGACGGCAAAGTCTGTTTCAAGAGAAGCGGAACCGATTATTACAGCATCCGCGGTGCTGGGGTTTTCATCAACAACCAGCATTCTTTTTCCGCCGGCGAAGAGGGAAATCCCGTCGCTCCCGGGAACGCCCGAGCCGCCAAACTTAAGAAAAGTATTGTCATCGTTGTTGGAAAAAATAAACCCCGTGCCGGATTTACCCACTCGCACATGTCCACGGACATCTAGGAAAGTATCCGCGCTTGGAGAATTGGATGGTGTGGCAGTTCCGATGCCGACCATGGACCCACTCACAACAAGCTGAGGTTCGCCGGCAAGTCGTCCAGCGGTCGGATCGGGACCTTCAGCACGGAGATATAGCCCCTGGTCTGAAGAAGCAGAAGTAAGTATCTCTTGGCCAAAGAAGGCTGAGGCAGACAGCACACTTGACGCTGACACTACCGTAGCTGCATTGAGGATAATATTGGCACCATTGATGTCGAGGTTAGTGCCATTGTTAGTAATCTTAAAAGTCTCCGTGCTTCCATCAAGAAAGAGAGAGTTGCCGGGATTCACATAAAAATTTGCACCAGAAACGTTTGAGCTAGCCGACACTTCGCCATTGAGTATGATGTTGGCACCATTAATGTCGAGGTTGGTGCCATTGTTAGTAATCTTAAAAGTTTCTGTGCTCCCATCAAGAAAGAGAGAGTTGCCGGGATTCACATAAAAATTTGCACCAGAAATATTCAGGGATGCAGAAATACTACCATTATTAGCAGTGATGTTAGAATTGTTGGTAGTTAACCCAGCATTCAAAACAACCGACGTTTGTCCGATGATTCCGGCCGAGGCGCTCAGGATAACTTCGCCAGCAGTTGCTCTGATGGTGGTGTCGCCCGCATCACTACGAATTGTGGCGCCACCCTCTTTAGATCTAAATGAAAAATCGATTCCCGAGCCAAAGTTCGACAGGTCGATTGATGCTCCGGTGAAGCCCGAGCCGGGGTTCGAGCCCGATCCAAACCACTGTTCTCCGAAGATTTGTCCGGGCCCGAAGGCTGGGTTTGAAGCAGAGAGCCAAACATGGGGCCCGGCGGCGCTCCGGCCGGTTAGTAGTGTGCTATTTCCATGGAATTCTGAGCCCGAGACATTTGCGCTAGCCGACACTTCGCCATTAAGTATAATGTTGGCACCATTGATGTCGAGGTTCGTACCGTTATTGGTGATCTTGAAAGTTTCAGTGTCACCGTTTAGGAAGATAGAATTACCTGCAGCCACATACACATTTGCACCCGATATGTTCTGAGATGCTGAAATATTACCATTGTGATCCACAAACGCGGCGGTCGTGCTACCTTCTTCGGTTGTATACACAATTATTGGTGAACCGAAGGAACCAACACCATCCGTAGTGTCGGTAACTAATTCGATACCGGCTGATGCGGATAGGAAAAGTCGGCCATCAGAGTTTGAGACCATCAGATAGTCGTCACCCTCCATCTCGGCAGCTCCAATGCGTCGGTTGGCTCCGGAGCCCAGCTGGAGTTCCTGGCCAAGACCAGAAGAAGCTTGGGAGGAAGAAAGATCAATTGTCAGACCGTGAAAACCAGAGCCAGAAATATTGGAGGAGGCCGACACTACCGTAGCTGCATTGAGTATGATGTTGACACCATTGATGTCGAGGTTGGGGCCATTGTTAGTAATCTTCGCTGTTTCTGTGTTGCCATCGAAGAAGATTGATTTGCCCGGTGTAAGATAGAAGTTAGATCCCGAGATATTTGAAGACGCAGAAATGGCGCCGTTTCCATCAGACATCAACAAACCAGAACCGCTGATCTCTCCAGTTATTGGCGTGTCTCTTCTAAACTGCAACGAAAACTCTGGCCCGTCAGCTACATTAACAGCGCTTGCTGTGAGCCCCGTTAGGTTTGAGCCATCGCCGTGAAAGGAGGATGCTGAAATTGTTGTAGAGGCCGAGAGGCTTCCTGAACCATCAGTGATTAGCTTGCTTGAACCACTGAACGCTCCGTTGTTGTTAAATTGTATGTCTTTGTCTTCGCCGACAGGAGTTCCACCCCCGCCACTACCTGCTCCGTATACCCATCCAGCCATTTTAATAAATCTCCTGCTTTCATAAATAGTTGCTCAAAAGTAAAAAGGGAGCCCCCCTTGCGGAGGACCCCCAATTTAATAGCAGGATTAACCAGCCAGTCTTAGACTAGATGATTCTCCACTCGTTGTTAGCAACATAAACCAACGAAACTGCACCGAAGGAGCTTTCGAGGTAGATTGCTGTCAAATCGTTATCAATGACCTGTGAACCAGCCTTGGCGATTGTGATTTCACAATCGGCAGCGAGGGCGCCCGCTTTCACGTGCACTACATCACCAACGGTTGGCGCAGCTGGTAGAGTTACGGCTGCATCTGCAGAAAGATCTGCAAAGTAGTTGTAACCTTCTACAAGTGTGTCACCATCAGCCTTCGCAGCAACAGCGGAAGAGTCAGTCGATAGAACACCACTAGTAGCAGTAATACCTGAACCAGCGATGGCCGAGATGAAGTCAGCAATGCTTTCCTTCTTCGAGCCATTATCCGACGCGTCAACAATAGCAAAGCTATCGTTTGCAACGTCAATCGTAGCTGCACTCAACTCATTGAGATCAACAGCAAGAACTGCCGAAGCTGCGGATAAGCCGTTGCCTGCAAAAAGAGTTGCAAGATCGTCAACCGTTTCCTTCTTAGAAGCGTTGCTATCGTTAGAATCAACGAATGCTAAACTATCGCCAGAAGCGATGGCGCCAGCACTCAACTCATTCAAGTCAAGACTCAGAACAGCCGAAGCTGCTGCAAGACCCGTACCCGCAAAGAGTGTTGCGAGATCATCAACGCTTTCCTTCTTGGTTGCGTTGCTGCCGTCAGCATCGATGAATGCAAAGCTATCGCCAGAAGCAATCGCTGCAGCACTCAAGTCGTTGAGATCAACGCCAAGACGACCAGCTGTCGAAGAAAGGCCTTCATTAGCGCCAGCTGCCAGAGCTGTTGCATACTGAGCAAGACTTGTGTTCTTGATAACGCCACCCGCACCATCATTGATGATCATAAGATCAGCTGTGAGGTCAACTGTGGAAGTACCGAGGTTGGCAGCCGTAAGGGTGCCACCTAAAGTACTGTTTCCACTTACATCCAGAGCACCGTTAACGTCAATAGTTGTAGCGTTGATTTCAATCTCTGTGTCAGAGACAAGGTCAAGAACACCGTCAGCGGACTGGTGAATGTAAGTTCCGCTGTCACCGAACTGAAGCTGCATGCTGGAATTCAAAAGAAGACCAGTGTCAGCAACGTGAGTCAGCTTAACATCCTCATCTGCACCAAAGCCGACGTAAACGCCGTCGTGGAGCAATCCGAGATCACCCTTAATGTCGACAAGACCGGTCTGGACATTCATCTCAACCATGGCATCACCGAGTGTGAAACCACCATTCTTACTGACAGACAAAATCGTCTCATCGGACTCGTCGTAAATGCCGAGACCGCCGTCCATCGCGTAGAAAGAACCTGACGCACTGGAGCTTACGGCCAGAGCAACGTAACCGTCCATCTGAGCACGATTGGTTGCATACGTGAACTGCTCATCATCGGCCAGCAGACCACTTGTAGAAACAAGCGGCAAACGACCAGATGTAAGATCTGACAAAGTCAGACCAGCAGCAGACACATCGTTAAGTCCCGAGATGTCTTTACTAGCATCAAGCACAACGGCCTTGGAAGCTGCAGCAGCACCATTGGTGATACCATCCAACTTCTCCATGTCGGCTTCGTTCAGGTCGGCAGAACCGATGATGAACGAACTACCAGCTGTAATCGTAGAGCCAGCTGTAATAGATCTGCCCGCAGCGAATTGGTCAGCCTCAAAGAGACCGGAACCCGAAACGTTGCGGAAACCGTCAGCGTCCTTGTTAGCGTCTACAACAACTGCCTTAGAGGCAGCGACCGTACCAGCTGTGATGCCGTCAAGCATCTCAAGTTCAGCTTCTGTGATTACAGCGTTGCCCATCTTGAGTTCGCTGGACAAGTAAAGGTCAGCAAACTGCTTAGAAGCCGAACCGAGGTCTGTGCCACCGTCCGAATCTGGCTCGATGCTAGAACCGTTGGTTACAACCTTGGCACCGAAGATGCTAACAGCGTTTCCACCGGTTGAAACAATCTTTGCCGCTCCACCGTCGCCGGCGAGGTAAAGGTTGCTACTCTGTGGCAGAATGACGTCACCAGCAAGGGTCATGTCATTGATGCCTGCAATATCCTTGCTAGCATCGAGAACAACAGCCTTAGAGGCTGCGGCAGTACCGGCGGTAATACCGTCGATCTGCTCAAGCTCTGCTTCGTTAATTACGGCCGAACCAATTGTAAAGCCGCCAGCCGTAACAACGCCATCAACGCTAACGGACGCACCCTGGATCGCACCGGAACCAGAGATCGTACCAACGTTTGCAAGGTTACGACTTGTGTCGAGAATGGTAGACTCGTGCATTTTGAACGAGAAACCACTTTCGACTTCTACATTGCCCTCTTGAAGTAGGGCGCCGGAGAGAATTGCTTCTCCGGACTGAAATTTATATGCCATTTTTTATATCCTCCTGAAAATGACCGAGACAATCAAACAAAAATTTAGGGGTAACACTACGGAGGAGAAAGAATCTAAAAATACACCTATTACTGTCTCTGGAATATATAGAGTTTAGACGAGCGTCGGCCGAAAATATTTTAAATTATTTTAGTAGATAAACCAGTTGGACCCATCGGTGTAAATAAATACTGAGCCATATGGTGATTCAACGTACAGCGCTGGGGCGCCATCAATAGTTTGTCCTTCTGCGGGGTTAAGGATAATTGAAGTTGTCTGGCTGGACTGGCCACTCTCATCTTTTATAACTAAAGTCTGACCAGCAGAAAAATTATCAGCATCAAATAATATATTTGTTGGGACGGCCGCAACTGCAATAATATAGTTGGAAGTTGACGCCGTATAACTTGTGGAAACCGATACCCTGCTATGGACTAGGCCAGCATTGACTGTTAAATTATTATTAGCAAGATCATAAACAACTGCGCTGCTTCCTGTCATTTCCGCTGAGCCAGTTTTAAATTGGAGTGAACCCTCAACTCCCTTGGACGTTGAGGCGATCCCCGTTAAGTTTGAGCCATCACCATAATAATAAGAGGCAGAAATGTTGGCCGAAGCGCTTACGTCTCCTGTGACTGACAAGGTGTTGCTAGAAGTTATAAATGTTAAATTAGAACTGCCGCTTATTTCTCGTCCAATTGGAGAATCATAACGAAACTGAAGTGAAAACTCTGGGCCGTCTGCGACCTCCACCGCACTCGCAGTAAGATTTGTTAAATATCTGCCGTCGCCGTAATATAGGCTAGCTGAGATTAAAGACGTAGAAGTTATACTACTAAACAGTCCCACGCTAGATGTTATATCAGTTGATTGCAGACAGCTTGCAGAAATACTATTATCTCCAGAGCCATCAATATCGCCCATGGTGGCTATAACCCCGTTGCCATTTGCCGTGTCGTGAATTTCAAGAGCGCCGGCGATCTTTAGCGGAGAACCACCAAAAAGTGTTCCATGGATTCTAACATCGCCGCCGAAAAACACATCTGAGGAGGCCGACATATTACCAACCACTGTTAGAGAGTGGGTGGGGTCGTCTGTATTGATTCCCAGGCGATTACTGCCCGTCAGAAATATTAGGTTGCTGCTACCTTCCGAGACTCCAGCACCATCCTGCAGTTGTATAGCACCGGCGATTCCGGCTGCGCCGGGGCTTGAAGCAGCAATAGTTAGGGTACTATTGGGGCCCCCATCAGTTAAAATAATACCGGTTCCCGCAGCGAGTCTTCGTTCGTTTGGTAATTTAGTCTCCGAGTTAACTGTGAGATACGTTGCCTCCAGCGGAGGAAACGGGACAGGGCGGGGGGCTGGATTAGAAACATCGGTCTCTTCTAGCTGTCGCAACGTTGGACGATCTATACTTGGAGTGACTCTAAAAGCGCCATTGCGAGCTTTCACACATTCAGCACTAATTTGAAATTTGTGTTCTACTTGCCCAAAATAGTATCTGGTATCATTGTAAGTCTTTACAATCTCATAGAATACGTCACCATATTGAACAAAATCGCCGACTCGGACAAAGAGGTTCTGGTCTTCTACGAGGCGACGTCGGTGAAAGTTAACTGTTAGTTTTGTCTGATATTCATAACCAAACTTAGTATTTGTTTGATCATTATCAACTTGGACATACGCGAATACTCGAACTGGCGGCAAAGAAACCTTTTCTTTCGCCTCACCGTATATGTCACTGTAGTTTGAATCTTCAACGCTTATTGGATAGTAAGCAATTGTTTGTCCAAGTACTCTTTCAGCAAGCTCATCATTGACCTGTTTAACAAGGTTGCGCTCTTTGTCGCCAAAAAACATTGGCCCGGGCGGTGTCTGGGGTCTTGTCCATTTATTTTTTGGATCTGACATTCATGTGTTCTCCTACGTAGATCTACTTACAGCTTCTTTAACTCTAAATAGGCCTCTTCGAGCGCGAACACACTCAGCACTTACTTGAAACTTGTGTTCCACCTGTCCAAAATAGTATCTTGTATCATTATAAGTCTTTACAATCTCGTAAAACAAATCTCCGTACTGGATAAAATCGCCGGCGCGCACAAACAAGTTTTGATCCTCTATTAATCGGCGGCGATTAAAATTAATTGTAAGTTTGGATTGATATTCATATCCATACTTTTCATTATCCTGTTCGTTGTCAACAATAACGTACGCAAACACGCGCACGGGCGGAAGCGTAACTTTATCTATTGCTTCGCCGTATGTTGAATTAAAGTCAGTGTCTTTCATGCTGACGGAATAATAGGCTACTGACTGGCCTACAACACGTTCGGCCAGCTCATCATTAACTTGCTTTACAAGGTCGCGCTCATTTTTCCCAAAGAACATTGGGGGTGGAGGAGCATCAGGCTGCTTCCATTTGTTCTTTGGATCAGACACGGGGTGTTACCCCACTTTAGCGTTAAGGGAGCCAGACCAGTTGGAACCAGATGGAGAGACAGCAACGTTATTAATTTCATCAGTCTTGATATAAGTTAGTCCTGCCATAACCGAGACCCTTGAAGAACCCGACAAGTAAATCTCGGTGACCTTAACCTCTAACCTAGGAGACTGTTGTCCCTCTGCTACTTCGTAATAGTTATTGTTGTGCAGCATACCGTTATTACTAAACGCAATCCGAACTGTCTCACCGTTGGCAATTGTCGCCGTCGTTAGACACAACGACCCATCTAGTGGTCAAAGGGAACTTAAGTTGTTCACCACCACCGCCACCACCGCCATCAGACAAGCAATCAATGCTGCCCTCTCTAGGGAACTTCAGAAACTTCATAGGATGCCTCGTTTCCAAGAACATTTGTGGTGTATGGCGCATCAGGCTCTCCATTTATTCTTAGGATCCGACATAATCTTACCTAAACAGCTTCTCCTGCTCTTTTCTATATTCTTTTTATGCTCTCTGGCAGCCTTCTGTCTTTAATCTTTTAATAACGAAGGCTTAACATAATGATCAGTTTTTCTTCGATATTCTTCGACAATCTTTCTTTCTTACATTTGCGTGTGAAGCGGCGATCAATCTCTCGTTGGATTCTTTCGTCTTTAACAACATTTACATTTGTAGCCATTACTTTCTTTCTTTTATTTCGTTCATATGGGCATTCCAGTTGCGCCCTACACTTCCAAAGAGGCTTCCAATATCTACCAGGGTCGGCGGCTTGTCCAGACAAGGGGAGAAGCTGTTGCTGCGGTGATGCTCAGCGGCGCCGATGTTCCTTCAAAGAGATCGACTCCGTTGTAAGCATTACCACCAATGGCCGACATTAGCTTGACGGTGCTCTTGTAGTTTGTTGCTTTGGTTCACCAAAACGTTTGCCTTCATTCTTTCGGTCACTATATCCTTGGTTGTGTGGAGCCTCTACGATTGGCTGTGGTGCGACACGCCCTTAACAACCTCAGCGATATACCAGAGATAAGTCCATCTTTCAATAGTGATTCTTTAATACATTCTTGAACAAGGGCTTGATCTTTTAAGTTCTGACTTTTTCACTTACTTTCCTACAATCTCGTTCATAAGATTAATAATCTTGTTGTTTTTCTAACTTGTTCATTTACAAGTTTGCTTTCTTGCAAGGACATAAAGCATTTGGAGTAGAGGGCTCTGATACAATATCAAAACAGATAAGCTGGAAGTCGTCCTCGACAATCGTCTGCCCCATCTGCTCGCGGACCGAGCCCATACCGCGGGAGGAGATACCAATTTTGACACCTGCGTCTACCAGGGAACGAAGAATCTGTCCTGCGGGAGTATCGAGTACCTTGCACTTGCCCATAACTGTCATGTCATCCATCCAGATATCGGTCACCATGTGCGATACATTAACAAGATTTATAATCGAGGAGTCGGGGTGATCAAGCTCGCCCAAAGCGCGGTTGTCATCTACGACTTGTTTGTACCGTCCAACTTCTCTCTTCAGTACACCTTCAGGGTACACGCGCTTGTTGCCGTTTTCGGTATTGCACTTCTGCATCGGGCCCGAGAGGATCATACCACCCTCTTTAACAAAGCGCTTCTCGGATTCCGTCAGTAAATCCTGACAGACGCCGCCTTCGCATAGTTCATAAAATTCTCGTAGTAGTTGGGCCATCGTTTATCCTAATCTATGGAAAGTCCTGATTGTTCTGCATACTGAATGAGTCCTCTGACATCTAAAATGTTGTCCACGCCGCCTGCCTTAGCGGCAACAGGGCGATGTCGACATCCTGTGCCAGTAGCTCTCCAACTTTCGCAAAGGCTTGTGCTTTCTGAGGTGAATCGGGGCCTGAATAATTTGCAGCAGTTCTGGGTTTTCATGACAACTTTGGTCAAGCTACCAAATGGTATAGAAGAGTGTAGCGCGGGACTCTTTATATAGTCCTTTACTCCTTCATCTATTGTCTCCCCGCGGTTCACTGTCTCATTCAAAATACCTTCGGGTCTATTCGTTTTGTTCGGTTGGGGTGGTTTGTAGTTTGAGTTTGATCGATGTTTCTGGACATCCTCGTAGGGTACGGGTCGTTCACCAAACCATCGCTCTGTGCTAGTGCCGTGTCCCACACCTATTACCATCATACCTGGCTGGCCCGGTTTTCTTGTGGCGGCAAAGCTTGTTCCGGGTTTAACAACTACGTCGCCGTGCTGATCTACTAGTCCGCCGGGTCCGGCGATCCAATGAGTGACCGGAGCTTCTCTCTCTTCGTCTAGGACTTCGCCCGTGTTTATATCACGATTCACTGTCTCGTGCAAGAAGTATCTTGGGTCTATTCGTTTTACATTTTTTCTGCGTGCCATTGTTTAATTAATATCCTTTATTTATAAGCGCTGCTGCAGCTAAAAGTTTTTAGCAAATATATTTAAAATCACCGTCGCCGTACTTCCTATAGATCTTGGTATGGAGGTTGTCGAATTCTTCGAGTTTCTCCCAGCCGGCGAGGTCCTCACCGTCGAGGGCGTTATCCCCAAAGTCCGGCTGATCGTGGTTGAGGAACCAGATTTGGTAACCACTGCGTGTCCGATTCCGTCGTAGGAGAGCGGCGCTGTGTATTCATGAATCTCCAGCGCTTTCTGAGCAGCTCGCGCATGGCGGC
>UEXL01000038.1_pt1 | contig 66776 bp, 107 predicted proteins | sample 1796671 | NCBI WGS metagenome assembly UEXL01 (sample SAMEA4772471, study PRJEB27181) | metagenome | reverse complement strand
ACAGAACGTTTTCTGTTGGTGCTGATATTGCGGCGTCTGCTTGGGTGTTTAACTGCAGTGAATATCTCACTGAGTAATAAAGAAGTAGTTATTATACTACCTCTTTATCACGAAGAATTACTGGTACAGAAGTACTTGAAGTGTAAGACTTGTATTTAATGAAACAATTCATGTTAGTTAATTTATCTTTCATGATTTCCCACACTTTGTCATGAGAATACTTGTATGTTTTACCATTTTTGAAAGTTACATTGATAGTAGTGTCAGTACCGATTAGTGATTGTCTTACGACAAAACGTTTAGAATTTAGAATTTGCATAGTTATTATTTATTATATTAGTATTTATTAGTTTATTATATTATCTTAAGTAAGTTTTGTTTTGTTTGTAAAGTTTTATTATTATTAAAACTATTTGTTTGATACTTACATTATTATTATCTTAATATTACTTTGTTTTGTTTGTAAAAATATTAAAATAATTTCAATCAAAAATTCGAATATATAACGAAAAACTGTAAAAACAGCCGGGGCTGGATAAAATCAATCAATATTACAAAACTATAGGAAAAATCTAGAAGGAGCAGTACAAACTCCCAATATACGCTATGGGGTCTAGTTTTATATAGTGACATTAGCCTTATAAGGTATATAAGTAAGGGGCTTATGTCCTACTTTGTAAGTTTCGCCTTTATATGTGAGTATATATAGATATATGAGCACACTACAGTTTATGGGTCGTGGCGAGCTTGTTCCAAGACTGATAGCTCAGGTTGGAAACGAAGCATTTGCTAAGAACTTACTTAAGAAACGCGGGCATATGAACCCAGATGGCACACTTACTGCAGAAGGTGAAAGAAGAAACCAGATGACAGCTGAAGAACGTGCGTTTGACAGAGCTGGTGAAAGCGTGCATACCCACGATTATATTCCAGAAACAAATAGACTAAAAAAAATTTAAACACACATGGCAATAATTTATTCCTATCCACAGATAACGCCGAAAGCAGATGATCTACTTATTATATCGGACGTTTCAGATGGTCAAAAGCCTACAAAGACAGCGAGTATAGCAGATGTACTTAGTTTGGCTTCAGGCGGAGGCGGTGGTTTATCAGGATCAGGAGCAGCTGGTCAAGTTACTTTCTGGACCTCAGCAACTGGACTATCTGGTTCAAACAGCTTTTTCTTTGACTCAAGCACATCGAGAGTTGGTTTAGGCACAACTGCGCCATTAACACCGATTCACATACAAGACGGTGGATTTCCACAAATAACAGTAGATCAAACAGACGGTATAACAGGCTCTGCTATTAGATTTACTCAAAATATAACATCTGCTGGTTCATCATCTTTATGGAACGTAGGTTTAAGCCCTAATCCAACTGATGGTGTTTTTAAAATATCAGCCGCAGGTTTTAATGGAGACTTCGATGCAGTAACTATAAGACCTAATAGCTCGGGTGTTGCTTCTATGTTATTATCAAGCACTGTTGCTATTGATGATACCGTATATAGTCAGTCCAACGCAAGCGCTGAAGCTTCGGCTGCATTAGAGGTTAGATCTATAGATAGAGGTTTACTACCTCCACGAATGACATCTACTCAAAGAATTGGTATATCAAGTCCAGCAGCGGGTCTTATTGTATATGACTCAGATGTAAACGCTACTTATGTATATAACGGTAGCAACTGGGTGGAATTAGGCGCGGGTGGTGGAAGCGGATCTGACGTATATGTTTCTTCTATATTACCAGACACAATAGAAATACCTGCTACTATTGGCGGTTTTGAACAAGGAACCACAGTTAGTCAATTAAACAACGCTAACAGAACCTTCAGCGAAATGTTTGATGTTCTTTTATTCCCAACAATAGAACCAACCTTTACAAATCCATTTGCTACTTTAACAACTACGTCATTTAATAATGGGGCTTTGTTTATTATAGGTAGTTCTCAAACTTTTACTTTAACAACCGGTGCCAACCCAGGATTTTTGTCTAATGCAGATGGAAATCCTTTTGGTGGTTACACCGCGCCAGCTGGTCCTTATGCCGGTCAGCTTTTAGATGCGTTTATAACCGGAGCTACTACACCTGTTTTAACTAGAACGGAACCCCATCTCAACCTGTTATTTCAAATCCAACAGTATCAAGTTATACAGTTGTACAAGGTACATTAAACAACACATGGACTTTAAACTTACAGTTTGACGCAGGCCCAATTCCTCTTTTATTTCCAAGCGGTGCTCAAGATCTTTCAAACCAATATTTAGGTGGAAGCGCTAGCAAATCTATAAGTATTGAAGGTGTTTTCCCTTATTTTCTAGGATTATCTTCTGGGGCCAACGACTATAACGCAGGGACATTAGTGTCTTACGGCGCTGGAACTAGTATAAATAATGGTATTCAATGTAATCAAAATTACAATGAAACAGCTACTATCCGTCATAGAATAGAACTTCCAACAGATATGGTAAATGGAAGAACAATACAGGTTTGGGAGTTTAGAGAAGACGTTGAAGAATATCAACTTCCAAATGTTGATACATGGACTGAAACTACTGTGACTAGAAATATTGATGCTGGTGGTGGTGTTACTGTACCAGGAGTATCCTATACAAGATTAACAAAGAACGGTCAAATCACAGGACCAGTCAACTACAGAGTAGTTTTCGTATAATAAAAATATAAAAAATGGCAATAAGACAATTAGGTAATTTTAATTTCGCAGCAAATTATGAAGTAAAAAAACAAGCTCCTTTAGATGCGAGGTTAACTACGCCAGAGCATGTTCAATTATCTTCGCTGCCTTTTGCATACGAAGGTATGATAGTTGCTGTAACTGGTGATACTACACCTTCTTTAAACGGTGCATATCTTAAAACAGGTCCAGGTGTTTCTGAGTGGACTAAGTTTGGAGTTGGAGACGCCCCGAACTTCACGCAGGGCGATTATATAATAATAGACACTACAACCACGCCTGGCGAATCTATTATAAAAGCAGATGCTACAGACTCTTGGACTGATGCTACTACAGATAAAGATAAGCTAGTTGCTAGAGATAGTAGTGGCTTTGCTTACGCTGAAACAGCTACCTCTGCTCCAAACAACAACGACAACACACTAGCTACCACAGCTTTTGTGCAAAGTGTTTTATCAAGCGCAACTACTTTAGTTGGAGGTTTTAATGCAAACACTGGAGCTTTAGATTCTCCATTAACAACTGATTTATATACAAACACATCGGTAACAGCTGGGGATTACTACGTTGTAACAACTGCTGGTGATTTCTTTGGAGATCCTTCTGTCCCTCTTACGCCAGGTGATTCTGTTATAGTTCAAACAACAGCAAACCCCGCGGTTCAAGGCAACTTCTTAGTTGTAGAAGTATCCACTGGTTTAGCTGATTTAACAACACCTGGAATTGGTAATATAGACAACAACGGAACTGGAATTTCAGTATCATATTCAAATGGAACTGCTACATTAACTAATACAGATCCTGGCTCTTCTCAAAATATATTCAATACTATAGCAGTACCTACGCAATCAAGCATCATAGCAAGTGGTAATACCTCTACTTTAAATATAGAAGGAGCTGGTAATATAACCCTAACTACTAACGGGAATACTTTAACAATAGACGGTAGCGGTGCTGCAAACGGTGTAACTACATCAGCAGCTGGAACCAATAACGTTCTACCAATTTTCACAGGAGCTCAAACAATAGGTGATTCAACTATAATATTTGACGGCCAAAACCCTGGAGAATATTCTACAACAGCAGACTTTAGTGTTGTAGGTTTAACAGCTGAAAGTGTCACAGTAGGCTCCGCGTCAACAACGAGTGATTTTCTTGCAGTTAACTGTCAAAGTAGTTTTAATGATGAAGCTATATTTGGAGATAATATTATTTTTGCCGATGGAGACGGATCTTATGCAGGTATAAATGCTAATGAACCAGATGGCTTGAATTTATATGCACCACTAAATGATGATCCTCCTAGTTTATCTAATTTAAAACTAAGACTAAATGTTGATGGAGGTCGTTTTTATAGCGATTTAAAAGTGGATGGTGCTTTTTTAGATAGCAATGCTAGCCCAGGAGTAGCTGGTTATGTTTTAGAAGCTACTGGAGATGACGGTAGTGGAAACGCTACAGGTACATCTTGGCAAGCAATAACAGGTGGAGGTACAGTAACTGGAACTGGTCAAGCTACTAGAGTGGCTTTTTGGGATACTGCATCTTCACTGACTAGCGATGCTAATTTATATTGGGATAATAACAATCGTAGATTAGGTGTTGGAAATGCAAATCCACTAGCAACCTTAGATGTTAGTGGCGGCGGTAGTGGTGGAACAGGCGCTGTAGATATAGGTGACGTAGTTAATATAAGAGCTTTAGCGCCTAATATATACTTTCAAGACAATAGTGCCGCAACTGAAAACTATGCCATACATTTAAATCAAAATAAATTCACTATTGGAGAGTACAACGGAGTTAGCCTTGCTAATAATATAGTTATTAACAGTGAAAAAATAGGTATTAATGAAGGCACACCGACTCAACAATTACACGTATCAGGAAGCGTTAGAGTTACTAATGCTTTTTATGATAGCACTAATTCATCTGGGCAAGACACTTACGTTTTAACATCTACTGGAAATGGAACTGGAACTGCTTGGGCCGCTGCTTCTTCTGGCAGCATAGGTGGTGGTGGTACTTTGAATAAAATAGCTAAGTTTACACCAGATGGCAATAGTATAGGTATTTCAAATATCACAGACAACGGTGCCGTTGTAAGTATAGCATCTAATGTAGCTATAACTGATAAAGCAACTTCTGCTTCAACTGATGGAGGTGATGGCGCTACAACTCTTACAACAAAAGATTATGTTGATTCTTTATTTTCTGGTGGTTTAACATTTAAAGGAACATTTAATGCTACTACCGGTGAAATTCTTTCTGGAGCAAACTCTGGATCATATTTATATAACTGCCCAAGTGGAGCAGGTACTAGAATAGCTGTTGCTGTAGGAGATTATTATGCAGTAGCTACAGCGGGGTCTTTTTATTGTAGTGGAACTTCTTTATTTGTAGGTGATTCTGTAATTGGAGTAACAGCAGCTTTAGTTGATGCATCTACAGAAGCAAACTGGTCTATTGTTCAATCAGAACAAGGCGTCACTGCTTTAACATCATCAACATCTACAACTGCTTCTACAGGAAATGCAATAACAGCTAATTCAAATGCTACAGGTTCTGTTACTATAGAATCTTTCCCATACGATGGAGGAAGTGATGTGGGTCATGTACCAGTAGGTGGTAGCGCTACTACGTTTTTAAGAGGTGATGGTACTTGGGTTGATCCAAACGCTGGAGCTATAAAAGATATAACTACAGACGGAGGTTTAGATGATTCAACCAATTTATTAACTCAAAATATATTCCTTAAAAATAACACTAATTTTACAGATGACCAAATATTAAAATGGAATAGCACAGATTCTCAATTAGAAAACAGTGCTATATCTCAAAATGCTTCTGGTAACATTAATGTTTCTGGAAGTATAAAAGCTAAAGGAGGTCAGTTTACAGACGATGTAACACTTGTAGATAACCTAGGTGATCCCGCTACTCCAGATGGTCCATCAAGCGCTGTAAATAAAAAATATGTAACTGCTCTCACTGATAATTTTGTATCAGGAACTACAGCTGGACCCCCAAACACAGCTGTAACAGAAATAAGAACACTTACTCAAGCACAGTATGATGCTTTAACGCCTGATGCAAACGTGATGTACGTAATAATAGGGTAATATGGCAGATTTAAAATTTGGTAGCGAAACCCCAGCTCTTGGAAAAATAAAAGTAGGTGGAGATGATGTATCTAAAATATACAAAGGCAGCGATCAGGTTTGGCCTTCAGATCCTGGATCTTATTTAGTACAAGTTTGCGGATCAATAACTCAAACAAGAGTAACAGCCAAACAATATTGGGATAATAGTGTTGTTCCTGCTGTTTTAATAGATATCCCTAGTGTAATAGCTGATAATAAAGTTTTAAAAATATCTGACAATGCAGCACTAAAAGGAGCTTTTTGCGTGCAAATAATAAGTTATGATGCTTCTATTGCAGCTATAAATAATTATTATTTTGTAAATGATATTTATTCTAGCTGTACACAGTGTACAGGTGGCTCTATAGGTCCTTCACCTGGTCCTCAACCCTCTACTTCTTTTCAAGTTCAAATGTGTGCTACAGGTGAGGAATATTTTGTAGATTCAAGTTTAGGTTATATTGGAACAACACCTGCTAATGTAAGTAGTTATCAACTACAAGTAGACGACGTGCTTTTAGTTAAAACCAATCAATTTGATGGAAATCCTAAATGCGCTAGAATTATATCTACTAGCGTATCAGGAAATGCACAAAGATACTTTGATTTCTCAAACCCGGCAGGTCCTGGTTGTCCAGGTGATCCATTCGCTACTTGTATAGATTAATAACATTATAAAAATAATAAATGGCAATAATATATAGTTATCCAGAAAAATCAAGCCCTGTAGGAGCAGATGTTTTAATAATTACAGACTCTGAAGAAACTGGTAAGAATAAAAATAGAACAAGAAGTTTAACTGTTAGCAGTTTATATAATTTTGTAGTCGCCTCATTAGGTGATATAGTTACTAATGTAAGTGTTAATACCTCTGCGTTTTCGTCTTTTACAGCTACGGTAAGTAATCCTACTACTACGCCAAATATAACATTTACACCTTTAGGTACTAGCAGCCAAGTATTTTTAGGTGATGGTAGTTTAGGTGCTTTTGAAACAGGTACTGTAACCGGAACTGGTGATACTACCTTTCTACCAGTATGGTCAGATGGGCCTAACGGAGTTCTTGGTACTTCAACTATCAGTCAAGTGAGTAATGGAAACGGTAATGATGTTTTAATTTCAGCAACTGGTGCAGGAAATCCTTTAAGTGTTAAGTTTGGAACAGGTGGAACTGTTAGTTTTAAAATTGGAACAACTGAATACGCTAAAATTACAAATCAAACAGATGGTTTTTATAGAGATCGATTTAGATACGAATCAAAATTAACTATTGATAGAGACAGTAGTAGTGGTAATCCATCGCTAGATGTCGGTGATTCTAATCACACTTATCCAGCTGCGTGGTTTAGAAATGGAGTTGTGGTATCTAATAACCCATCAGGCGTAACAGTTGACAACACTTCAATGGTTATTGGTAGCGGTAACAATGATGTTGTGTCTGGCGCTGACAACTGCCTAGCAGTTGGTAATAATAATCAAATACTAAGTGATTCAGATAACTCATTAGCTGTAGGCCAAGGTAATATTATTAGAAACAACGCTGATAATTCTTTTGCGATAGGTCAAAATAATACTATAGATGGAACAGCGGCTGGACAATCAGTCAAGTCACAAGTTTTAGGATTTCAAAACTCAATGACTGGTTCTTTTTCTTCTTTCATAGCAGGTGGTCAAAATACAGTTACAACAAATCAAAACGCTGTAGCTCTAGGATTTAGTCACACATTAGCCGGCGATGATTCTATGTTTGCTTTTGGTGAAAATAATACTGGACCATCAGGAGCAAATGATAATAACTCCTTTATGATTGGTGGAAATTTAACAGGTGTAGACGGTAACATGGTGTTAGGTTTTAGAAACGACACATCATCTTATCCTACAACAGATTATTCTAATGGATTAGGTAATACTAAATTTGTAGTATCAGTAGGAACAGTCACTAGTTCTAACGCAATGATTATAACTGAAGGCGGCGTGACAAGAGGAGGTGGTACTACGCAAGTTCCAAGAATCATTATGCCTACAGTTGCAAATTTTGAATACGCTAATGGCACACTAGCTAAAGCAGCTGGTATACCTGTTGGTGGATTGTTCCATACAGCTGGCACGCTAAAGATCGTGCTATCTACTGATTAAGTAAAAATCACTAAAACCAAGTGAGTATATAAAGTATACCTGGCACGGGATAGTGCAAACCAATAATAACAATTAAAACCAAAACCAATGACGTTTTATTACGAGACTAATTCGTGGACTAGTCAACCACAACCAAACCATAACCAAGTTAAACTATGGAACCATATATGCAACAAAGCTAATTGGCGAATTGTACAACTACCAAACGGTTATTACCAAACAGAATATCAAGATCTTCAAGATGAAGAAAAATGGATTGACGTTACAAGACGTGAAACTATGGAAGCAGCAGAAACTGCAATTGATAAGACTGTTGAACACTACCAAAAGAAAGTTGAATTTTTAAACGGACCTAAAGTAGTTAAAACCTTTAAATAAAACCAATACACTTAAATCAAATCTAATCTAATATGTCAGACGCAATAGTCAAAAACCTTAACTTCGGCGAAAATGCTAGAGTTAATGTATTTAAAGGAATTGAAAAACTAACGCAAGCTGTTAGTTCCACACTAGGAGCTAGCGGCAAGTGCGTTATGTTAGAGGATCACACTGGAAGACCAATAATAACCAAAGATGGTGTAACAGTTGCTGATTCTATAATCTTGCGAGACCCAGTGGAAAACATGGGTGCTACACTTTTAAAAGAAGCAGCTCGCAAGACAGTACAAGAAGCCGGCGACGGAACTACTACAGCAACAGTACTTGCTCATGCAATACTTGAAGAAGCTTACAAAGTAGCTAATAAAACAAACTCAAGAGAGTTAAAAGACGGTATTAATTCAGCTGTTGAAAAAGTAGTTAAATATTTAAAACTACTTACCGTAGATGTTAAGGGTAGCATGATAGATCAAATAGCTACTATATCTACAAACAATGATCCTTTGCTTGGCAAAATTATTGCAGATGCTTTTAGATCTGTAGATAACACAGGCGTAGTTATGATGGAAACAGCTTCAGACGGTAAAACACATGTAGAAGTTGTTGATGGCGTTCAGTATGACAAAGGTCTTAAGAACTCACACTTTGTAACTAACCAAGCAACTAAAACTGCTGAACTAGAAAATCCACTAGTGCTTTTAGTAGAATCACCAGTTGACACAATAAGACAGATTCAATCTGTGCTAGAGTACGTAATAAAAAACAACAAACCTTTGCTTATTATAGGCGATTTAGAACAAGGTGTTTTATCCGCTCTAGCTATGAATAAAATGAAAGGCAACATTAAAGTAAATGTTATTGATGCTCCAACGTTTGGAATAAATAAACAACAAATGCTTCAAGACCTTTCGTTGCTTACTGGTGCTACTATTATAAATGAAGACTTAGGCGATGATATGGAAATGATACAGCCTGAGCATTTAGGTGGTTGTGTTAAAAGTGTTACATCACACGAAGACACAATACTTCAAGTGGAAGAATCACCACAACAGGTTGTAGAAGTCATAGATGAAATAAAATCTAAACTTCTTAATGAAAAAAATCCTAATAAGCTTATAAAGCTTGAGAAAAGATTAGCTATGCTGTCTGCTAAAATAGCTATAGTAAAAGTAGGTGCTAATTCAGAAATAGAATTAAAAGAAAAAACAGATAGAGTAGAAGATGCTATCTGTGCTACTAAAGCTGCTATCAAAGAAGGGATTGTTCCTGGTGGTGGTATTGCTCTATTAAACGCTGCAACAAATATAACAGCTAAGTCAATAGGTGAAACAGTTTTGCTAGAAGCTATCAAAGCCCCTTTTAAAACTATACTTGAAAATGCAGGTCTAGAACTTGATAGAAAGACACCAACTAGAAAAGGACAAGGCTACAATGTGGTTACAGGAAAAATGGTAAATATGATTAAGTCGGGTATTATAGATCCACTACTAGTCACCAAGAGCGCTCTTCAAAATGCAGCTTCTGTAGCAACAACAATATTATCTACTGATTGTGTAATTAATAATTTAAGAATTGATGAAAGCAATAGGTAGAAACTTAATAATAAACAAAGCAAAAGAAGGTACTACCAAAACAACTGGTGGTCTTTTACTTGCTGAAAGCCAAAGAGACGATATACGTTACATTCAAGCTACAGTAGTTTCCGCAGGAGACGAAGTAGCAGGTGTAAACCAAATGATGTAATATACTTTGATCGTCATGCTGGCCACAAAATAGAAGTTGATAAAGAATCTTATCACGTTATAAAATCAGGTGACATAGTCGTTGTATTATGAGATTAGCCGCTAGTGACATTAGAGAGTTAAACCTTTTGAAACACTACCGCATTATAAGAAAATGGGCCTGTCGTAACAATGATTTAAACGATGCAGATCTAGAACTTCTTATATACCTTGATTGTATGGAGTTTTTCACTAAGAAAGACTTTGAGATGGGTGTTTATTCTTACAGCTGGGATAACCGGCGTTGGAATAGACTGTTGAAACAAGACTGGATTAAAGTCTGGAGACATAGAAACAGAACCACTCAGAAATACCATATATATAAAGTATCTTTTAAAGGCAAGCAATTAATAAGTAGAATATACAGAATAATGCTTGGCGAAGAAGATATAAACACAGGTAGACGAAATAAAATAATTAATGGCGAGACGTATACTGACAAAGTTATGACTAAAGCTATTTATAACGTAAACAAAGATAAAAACAGATGAGTATATTAAGAGGTATAGCGGGAGCATTAGGCAAGGACCCAGGTAGATTAAGCGGCTTGGGTGGTTTATTCGGTGGAGGCGCTGCTTCAAGAATAGCTTCAATTTTAGCTAGAAGAAAAAGCAAACAAGCTGGTAAAAATCTAGGATTTTCTGGAGCAATTAAACAAGCAACTATGAATAAACCAGAGATTCAAGCCATGCAAGCGCAGTTGCAATCAAATGCCGCTGATCCTATGATGGGTAAACCTGTTATTGAACAAGGTATGGGTGGGTTAATAGGTTCTAAATTAGACACAAGTACACTTTCTAAAAACTTTTCATTGCCTAGCGTTGACCCTTCTTTAATGGACCCTAGAATTGCATCAAGAGCTCCAAAGCCGGTAGAACCTAGACGAGCCGCAGCCACAATTGATTACGCTTCTGGAGGTAGAGGTACTTTTATTGGTAACGCACCAGATCCTTATAGAATGGGAAGCACGGGAACTGGAACTTTTATGGACGGTAGAGGTAGTCTTTCTACGCGCGGTAGAGGTATGTTAGTTGGAGGCGTAGATGCTAGACATCAAGGTTTAACAGAAGAACAAGTAAATTCTAATAGAAATTTCACAAACTTATTTAGTTCAATAGGTCAATATTAAAATAAAAAATTATGCATAAAACAGATCCAAATTACGACAAAACAATGGCATCTAAAAACACCCATGGTGTTGTTGGAGAAAATGCTATATGGGACGGACCATTAGACCAAACTGGAAGACCACACGGAGTTGGTTCTAGTTCTGGTATCACAGGCATGCAGGTGCTTAAAGCTAAAAGCTACTACAAAGGTATGCCAATTACTCAAACAGCTAAAGTTTATAAATAATGTATAGATCACCATTTTTTAAAAAAGAAGAAGATCAAGATATAGAGATCAAAAAGAAAAACGAAGGTAAATTTACCGATTGGGTTAAAGAAAACATGCCTGGCAAGTCCACGTGTGAAGCAGCTACTGCTGTAATGAAAAATAAAGAAAAATACACAACACGCGTTATGAAAATGGCAAACTTCGCTAAGAATTTTGCTTGTAAAAAATAAATAAGTTATGACAAAATTTAGAGACGGCTTCATGATGAAGTCACCATTACCCGCACACGGAAAAGAATTTAAAGACGAAGCAATGAAGCTTTCTAAAGAATCAAGTGGTAGAGACGACGCTCCTGACTATGATAATCCTAAGGTTGTAGAACTTTTAGAAAAAGCAAAGAAAGCAGAAAAAGATCACGGCGCACCTACTAAAATGTCCCCATTAAATGAGAGATATTTTAGTGCAGATACTTTCACTGGAGGTGAAATTGATATTCCAGATTTATCAGGAGCTGGTAAAGTAGCAGGAGAAGCTATTGATAAAATAGGTAAAAACAAAAACAAAAGTAAGTAGCGATCCAATAGATAAACATAATGCTAAAATAGAAAAATATTACTGATTTAAAAGTCAAAATACAAGATCTAAAGCAATACAAGATACTACTAAAATGAAATGGATACCTAACTCTAAAGGTTCTACGGATGGTAGTTTTCAAAGAGTTGATATTAAAGGAAATATATACTCAGCAAAACCAGGAGAAAAACATAAAAAGTATTCGACTCTCAAGCTGTTTTAGATATAATGAAAACACAAAAATAAAATGGGATACCAAAAAGGACATTACGGAAAATACACAGGTAACGCTAGATGTTGTATGGATCATGCAGATACAAAAGTTACTAAAGAGAACTATAAAGCATCCGAAAGAGATGACGCTGCACATATTGACTATTTAAAACGTGATGTTCTTTATGATGATCACCACGGGCATAGCGATAAAAAAATGACTGCTGACGAAAAGCATATTTCAAAATTAGCAGGAGATATGAAGTACGATAAAGCATCATGGTTCTCCGGCTAAAAACGTTCAAAAAGTTGGTAAAGATAAATATGCTTCACACGCAGAATTAGCTGACTATCCTTCTAAAGATTTGTATAATCGTCATATGGATAATCACAAAAATACGACGGCTCACCAGCTCAGAGTCATTTTAAACCTGTAGATATAAATAAAAATAAGAAAATTGATGCTTGGGAAGTAGGTAAAGCCAAAGCAATGAATAAACACGACTAAAAAACTAAAATTATGGGACATTGTAAAGGGTCAGGACCACATATGGAATCTGCAAAACAAGAAAGAAAAAATTTATTAGATATTAATCCAATAGCTAAACATGCTAGTGGAGGATCATGGATGTCAAAGCATTCAAAATCTGCTATGCACATGGGGCATAGTCCAGCTGAAATGGGACATGACTCACCAGCTAAAAAATATGGTGCAATGAAAGGTGATCAGTCTAAAACTAGATTAGACTATAAAAACTATAAAGGTACGGATAAAGGCTATCACGGTCACTCAGGTTCATCTCATGGAGATCAATCAGCTTCCAAAGCCGATTATACTTCAGCGGCTACAATGAGCCCATATAAAATGGGGCATGAATCACCAGCTAAGCACAAAGGTTCTGTTCATGGCGCTAAGCATAGTGAAGAAGTAGGTCATGATGGCACTGGTATACATTCTCACTCAAGCGGTAAGCAGAAAAAAAGAGACGACCAAATGGCAGCGGCCGAAAAAAGAAAAAAAGTTAAAGCTACAGTTAAAGCTGGAAAAGCCTTAGCTAAAAGTATGTAAAACAGTAGGGATCTGTAAAACCCAGCCAAACACTAACACTAACACTAACACTAACACTAACAAAAATGGCACAATTTTTAAAATTTGAACTAACAGGATCACAAGAAGAAGTATTAATTCCAGAAGTTGCAAATGTAGAAACAGAATCTACAACAACTACTAAAATTGATTTAGCTAATGGCTTAAAAATACACAATTCACATACTAGTTTAGCTGCTAATGGAGTTGTTTTAGCTATTTATGCTGCTATGAAAGCAAATCCAGGAGGAGTTGTTTCAACGGTAGTACCAGCTTTAAAAACAGCTCAAGCACCAGCTGCTCAATCAGGACAACAAGGAAAAATCTTGATTACTCAGCAAGCTGAATACGCTACATTTACTTCTTCTTCATACACAGCATAATTATGAAATCAACAGGTTTAGGAGACGATATAGAAAAGTTTACTAAAGCTACTGGTATTAAAAAAGTAGTAGACACAGTGAGCAAGGGGTTGAACATCCCTTGCGGTTGTGCTGCTAGAAAAGGAGCATTAAATAAAATGTTTCCTTATAAAAATAACTATGGCTTTTAAACTTAATAATCCTCCTTATAAAATAGACAACACTCCAATATATCATGTAGATATGGAAGACGGGGTTATGGGTAAAGCCAATAATAATTTAACAATTATTATAAATAAAGATGTAGATCCTTCAAGAACTCAAGATGTTATAGATCACGAAATGGTTCATATAGACCAAATGAAAAGAGGTGATCTTGATTATGATGATAAAATGTTTACTGGAAAGGTAAAACATATTCAAGATCTAAAATGAAAGAAGGAGCAAAAAAACTACCTTGGGAAGCCGAGGCTTATAAAAATCTAAAAAGAAATTTAAAGATACTAAAGTCGGTCAGTTTCTGCTTGGTAAATCTGGAGTACTAGATTCATTAGCAGATGTACTACCAGATAAACTTACTACAACTAAAGAATTTAATTGAAGAGATTAAAAGAGATTCAGATTATAGTTGAAAACTATAGCTGAAGCTATATTGAATAACAAAGCGCTGGGAAAGCGATATGAGTTCAGACTCTTGGCTTAGTAAAAATACTAGACCAATGGTTTGATATTTTATCTTTATGGCTATAGCTTTTATATGGGTTGATAGTCATCATGAAATATCTTTCACTGTAGAACAAGAGTGGATAAACTATTAAAACAACTATTAACAACCGTATATGTAGCCTATTTTGGTTCACGCGGTTTGAAAAGTATAAATCAATAAGTAATAAATAAAACAAATGGCAAGTAATCAACCAACACAAGCATTAAACGTAGTACCAAGTGATACTATTAATATTCCAGAGCCAGATGCTTATGTAACAGGAACAAGTAGTGCAGGCACAGGCACAACTATTACAGATGCTTCTGCTAATTTTCTAGGTGTTTCTAATCCAGGTAATACTGGTTATTCTAACAGAGTGTCTATAGGAGATGTATTGTATTCAAATAATTCAGGTGTATTAACTGCGGTAACGGTAACAGCAGTAACCAACAACACTAACTTAGTAGTTTCTGCATCTTTAACCGGAAGTTTGCCTTATGAAATATATAGATCTAATGCTGGACCTAGTGACAGAGAAGGATTTAGTTTATTTGTAGGTGACGGAGGAACTAGTTCTAATATAGCGGTAGTACCTGCGTCAAGCGATCAAGTGGTTATTTTAGAAAATATACCTGATTCTTCATTTATACCTTTACAAGTAAAAAGAGTAAATTCAACTGGCACTACAGCAACAAAAATAATAGCATTAAGATAATATGCCAACTATACTAGGTAACGCAAACGCTATACTAGCAGTCCCTTTAACTATAGCAGGTGGTGGAGGTCCAGTTAAACCTGTAGAGTTTTTTATACTTGCAGAAAACGGAGACAAGTGTATAACAGAAGTTGGTACTAATTTTATGGTACAAGAAATAGCACCTTAAATAAAAATATAAAATGGCAAATATAAAATTTTCAGCTTTTAACACAGAAACAAACTCAGCTAATGTAGATTTTCTTGTAGGTTATCAAGGCACAACAATGAAAAAAATAGCACCTGGTAATCTAGCTGCTTATCCTTTCTTAATTGATACAAAATCCTTGTATTCAGGGTTTGTACCTTCAGGTTTGTCTGGAAATCCACAAGGGAATACAGTTTTAGGAATTGATGCTGGTAATTCAATGACTACTCAAACAAGTAGCACTTTTATAGGTAACGAGGCTGGTAGTGGAATGACAAATTATTCAAATGCTACCGCTGTAGGGTTTCAAGCATTAAAAGCTAATGGTGGTGGAAATTCCGTAGCTGTTGGATATAGAGCTGGTGTTAATTACACGGGTCTATGGAGTGTGTTTATGGGTTATGATGCTGGTTTCAATGCAAGTTCAAACTATGTTATAGCAATAGGAACAAATGCTATAAATAGTGCTTCTGGTGGTACTGGCTCAATAGGTATTGGTTATTATGCTGCAAAAACAAATACTGCTACTGGGCACGTATCAATAGGCTATCAAGCTGGGTTTTCTCAAACTTCTGGAATAAATAATACAAACCTAGGTTACCAAGCTGGTTATTCAAACACTACTGGAGGATACAGAACAATGGTTGGTTATGAATCCGGTAAATCGCAAACTGCAAACTTTGCTACTGGTTTTGGTTTTAATGCAATGAAAAGCGGAGCTGGTACATTAAACGTCGCGGTTGGCTCTAATGCAATGACACAAGCTGGTGGTTCACGAAACACTGCAGTAGGACATCAAGCAATGCTATATCCATCAACAGCTGATGATTGTGTAGCTATAGGATCATCAGCTCTGCAACACGCAGATGCTGGAGATAAGAATGTTGCTATTGGTGTAAATGCTGGATTAAATCTTACTGGAGCTAACAATGTTTTAGTTGGCTATGGAGCAGGTGACGACTCTGGCGCTTGGAATAATACTATAATAATAGGTAAGGACGGAGTAACAAGTCCAATTGGTCAAAGCAACTTCATCGTATTAGGTAATTCAAGTCATACGACTTTACAGATACCAGGGATACAAAGCGGAGCGAGTAATGGTGATGTTTTAACTTACAACGCTACTTTTGGTAAATTAGAATTACAAGCCGCAGGTGGTGGTGGTGCAACAGATTTAAATGGTCTTACAGATTGTTTAGCAGACACAACAAATAATTTTATAGGAAATGTACCAGCTTCTGCATCTGGTGCAATACAAAACACATCTTTAGGAATAGATGCATTAAACCCAATAACAAGTGGGGATTTTAACGTTGGTATCGGGTATGCCGCTGGATCAGCAGTTACAACTGGACAGAAAAACACTGCAATAGGAAGAGCTGCATTAGCTAATGTATCTACTAATAGTGGTTCAACCGCTGTTGGTTATCAAGCTGGTTTTATTTCTACTGCTGGAGATTCTGTTTATATTGGAAATGAACCTGGTAGAGCTAATAGCGCAACTGGTCATATTTCAATAGGTTATCAAGCTGGTTACTCAAACACTTCTGGAGCAAGTAACACAAATATAGGTTATCAAGCTGGTTATTCAAATACAACAGCGGAAAGTAACACGCGCGTTGGTTATAAGGCTGGTTTCTCAAATACAGGTGGATTTAATACGGCTTTAGGTAGAGAAGCTGGCTCTGGAAGCGGCACCGGTGCAGGGAATGTTTGGCTAGGTCAAAGAGTTGCATCTAATAATACTAGTGGTAGTAATAATGTTTTCATAGGAAGTAACATGGCTAACTCTGCAACTGGTGCTCTAAATGTTGCTATAGGTACAAATACTGCAAATAATTCAAGTTTCACTGGAAGTAGTAACACTATTTTAGGTAGTCAAAGTGCTCAAAATCTAACAAGCGGTTATAATAATACTTTCGTTGGTCAAGAAAGTGGTGGTAATGCTACTACAGGTAGTAATAATATTGCAATTGGTCATGATGCTGACTTAAGTTCAGCAACTGCATCTAATGAAATAACTTTAGGTGATGCAAATATAAATCTTTTTAAGAATACCAGGTCTTGGATCTACAGATGGACACGTACTTACATATAGTTCATCTTCTGGTGGTATAGTACTAGCTGCTGCAGGTGGTGGTGGTGGTGGTTTAACACCATATGCAATACCATCTGGTAAAAACGCTATTTACGCAGGTTTTGTACCAGCTTCAGTAACAGGAGCGCAAAACGTTGTTTTAAGTGGAGGAGACACAGGAACTAACCTAACTACAGGTGCAGATAACATTTTAATTGGATATAGAGCTGGAGTTGCTATTACAACAAGTCAAAGCAACGTGTGTATAGGTAGTAGAGCAGGACAAAGTTTAACAACAGTAGGTTCTGGTTTTTTCAAATACTATAATTGGTACAGAAGCTGGAGCTAACACTTCATCAGGAGCTACGGCTATTGGTTGGTTAGCTGGAAATAGATCAAATACTGTCAGTGTTGGAGACCAAGCTGGTAGATCTGCTTCTGGATCTGCAAATTTATCTGTTCATATAGGAAGCAATGCTGGATATTCAAATCAAGGAAGTACCTCTGTAATTATTGGAGCATCAGCGGCTAGAAATAATACAAATAATGGACACTTATCAATAGGTTATGAAGCTGGATACTCACAAACTTCTGGTGTTACAAATACAATTATAGGTTTTAGATCTGGTTATAACACAACAACAGGTGGAGATAACACATACATAGGTTATCAAGCTGCTTATTCAGCATCTGGTTCTCGTAATACCGCTGTAGGTGATGGAGCTTTTGGTGGAGGCTTTGGTCATACTGGTTCAGATAATGCTTCATTTGGATATTTAGCGCTTCAAGCGCCCACAGGAGCAAGTAATTACAATGTAGCTATGGGCTCAGAAGCATTGCGAGCAAGTGGAACAAAAAGTAATAATGTTGGAATAGGTTATAAAGCCGGTACATCTGTGACTACTGCCTCTGATAATGTTTTACTTGGTTATCAAGCTGGTGATGCTATTACAACTGGTGGTGGTAACGTAGCTATAGGATCAGAAGCTTTTGGAGCTGGAACTTCTCAAAAAAATGTTGCTATTGGTCAATACGCTTTAAGAAATCAAAATAGAGGTAGTGGATTTTCTTCTTATAATATTGCCATAGGATATAACGCAGATGCAAATCCCAACACTTCAGCTGGTTATTATAGAACAATTATTGGTGGTCAAGCTGGTAACGATGATGGTTTTAATGTTACAAACATAGGCTACGGTTCGTCAGCAAGTGCTAATAATGCTAATAATGAAATAACTTTAGGAAATTCAAGTATTACCGCTTTACGCTGTGCAGTTACATCAATAACGTCGTTATCAGATGAAAGAGATAAATCAGAAATAGAGGATTTAAGCTATGGTCTAGCCTTTATTGATGCTTTACAGCCAAGAGAGTTTGTATGGGATAACAGACCAGAAACAGACGTAGACGGAAAGAATTTTATTCAGATAATAAAGGTAAGAAAGATTTTGGATTTATAGCGCAAGAAGTTAAAGAGTTAGACAACGATACTTTAAGACTTGTATATGAAGAAAATTCTGACAAACTTGAGTTAAGCTATGGAAAACTTGTACCGATATTAGTAAAAGCAATACAAGAATTAAAAGAAGAAGTAGAAATTTTAAAATCACAAAATAAATAAAAATGTACAAAAACGTAATTACATCAGAAAACACACCAGACAGTCACAAAGAAGTTATTGTAGGTCAAGTAAATGACCAATTAGCAGAAGCTGCAGATTCTGAAACTACAGAAGAAAAGCTGCAGTGTCTTAAAGATCATTTTCTTTGGTTACTATCTAACGACTTTTACAAAGACGAATGTAGCGCTGAGCAAGTAAGTGGTATGGAATCATATTTACCTGCGGATTATGCAGATGGATATGAAGATCTACCTGAATAGTAGATTTACTAAAACATGAGTAACTATATAAATATAAAACAATTAACTTAAATTAAATCAAATGGCAAAATTAAAGAAAACAATTAGAAATAATTGTTAAGTACCAAGACGAACTAACGGCAATATTAAATAATATTGGAGTTTTAGAAACGCAAAAGCACGCTTTACTACATAAAGTAGCTGAAGTTAACGAAGGCTTAGAAAAAGAAAAGAAAAATAGAAGAAGAGTACGGCAAGATATCTATTGATTTGAAAACAGGTGAATACACTGAGATCAAAGAAGAAGAAGAAGATGCTCTTGAAGTAGTTGAGTAATGGATTCAGTTATAAGAAAAATCAGTATTGGTTCTGATTATAAAAATGAAGCTATGCATTATTCTGTTGGCCAACAAGTATATGGTGGTCATGAAATAGCTTATATTTTATTTAACGATTCTGATAGTTCTTATAATATACACATAAAGAAAAACAACGAGGTATTGCCATGGAAAAAATTTAATTCTAACATGGCTATATCCGTTGAGTATGATTTAGAATATTAATGAAGAGTCTATACGATTTTATCGTCGAACCAGTTGGTGATAAATACAGCAATACTGTTAACGTAGGTGATAAAAATTAGTTGTAAATACTAAAATTGAAAACTGGAAGTTTGTAAATAGGTTAGCTAGGGTTGTAGAAACCCCAGCTAGCTTTTCAACACCTATAAAGAAAGGTGATATAATAATCATACATCAAAACGTGTTTAGAACGTTTTATGATATGAAAGGTGAAAAGAAAAAGCAGATCTTATTTCAAGATGATAAATATTTCTGTGCTTGACCAAATATATTTATATAAAAATAAAAAAATTGGAATACTATAAATGACAGATGTTTTATAACACCTATAAAAGCAGACAAGATCTAACGCTTGATAAAGAGCAAGCCTTATTGGTATATTAAAATATGGTAATAAGTCCTTAGAAGCGCTTAATATCAACCCAGGAGATCTTGTAGGATTTACGCCCAACAGTGAATGGGAATTTTTAGTTGATGATAAACGACTTTATTGTATGAAATCTAATGATATTGTAATTAAGTATGAATACCAAGGAAACGAAGAAGAATATAATCCAAGCTGGGCAGATAGCAGTTGAAGAGTTAATCAAAGTAGCTAAAGAAGCTATTGTTGATTCAGATGATGATATATCAGCTGACAGACTTAAAAACGCAGCAGCTACAAAAGCTAGCTATATTCGATGCCTTTGAAATACTTAATCGCATTGAAGAAGAAGAGAACTTATTAAACGAAAAACCTAAAGAAGTTAAAGAAGAAAGAACTTTTAAAGGTTTTGCTGAAGGAAGATCTAAGAATAATGTACGAACAAACATTATATAAAGTATTAAAAGATCACGTATAAACCTAAAGTTTTAAAGCGTATGAACCGTTATAAAAATGGGAGTACGGCTATAACAAAGAGCATGACATTGTTGTTATAAGCAAAGACGGTACAATAGGTGATATATACGAAATACAAAACTTAAAAATAGCTTTACCTAAAGCTAAAAATACATAAGTTTGAAACTGATAAATGGGAGTATACAGAATATCCTAAAGTATTAAAAATAAAGTCTGTATTTGATTGGGAAGAATACCCATTAGACTTTAAAGAAAAATGGTATGATTACATCGATAATGAGTTCGTCCACAGGAAGAAGGCTTTTGGTTCTATAATAAGAATGTGGCTACTTACATTACTGGTACTCACTATATGTACTTGCAGTGGTCCAAAATTGATGTTGGGCAACCAGATTTTAGGGAATCAAACAGATTATTCTACATATTCTGGGAAGCTTGCAAAGCCGATCATAGGTCATATGGAATGTGCTACCTTAAGAATAGACGATCTGGATTCTCATTTATGGCGTCCGGGGAGTGCGTTAATATGGCAACCATATCAAGCGACTCTAGATTTGGAATATTATCTAAATCTGGACCTGATGCGAAGAAGATGTTTACAGACAAGGTGGTACCAATATCGGTTAATTACCCCTTCTTTTTCAAACCAATACAGGACGGTATGGACAGGCCAAAGACAGAGCTTGCGTACAGAGTACCCGCGACAAAATACACGCGTAAAAAACTCGAGAACAACGAGACGCTTAGAGAACTCGACGGGCTCGACACCACGATCGACTGGAAGAACACGGGCGACAACTCGTACGACGGTGAAAAACTCAAGTTACTCGTCCACGACGAGAGCGGTAAATGGGAGCGTCCGACGAACATCCTCAACAACTGGCGGGTCACGAAAACCTGTTTACGATTAGGTAGTAGAATTATAGGTAAGTGCATGATGGGTTCAACTAGTAACTCATTAGACAAAGGTGGAGACAATTTTAAAAATCTATACAATGACTCAGACGTTACGCAACGAAATGCGAATGGACAAACTCGCTCTGGATTATATAGCTTGTTTATACCTATGGAATGGAATTACGAAGGATACATTGATTCTTATGGATTACCTGTCTTCGACACGCCTAAAAAACCAGTTGAAGGACCGCAAAGTGAAATAATAGATTTAGGTGTAATAGAATATTGGGATAATGAAGTAGAAGGTTTAAACAAGATCAAGATGCTTTAAATGAATTTTATAGACAGTTTCCAAGAACTACTAAACACGCTTTTAGAGATGAATCAAAAGAATCTTTATTTAATCTAACTAAAATTTATGAACAAATAGATTTTAATGAAGATCTTAAAAACTCAATAAGCGTAACAAAGGTAATTTTCAATGGCAAGATGGAAAAGATACTGTTATATTTGTACCAAATAAAAATGGTAGATTTTAATAACTTGGGTTCCACCTAGTCACTTGCAAAATAAAAAGTATAGTAAAAATGGTATAAATCACCCTGGCAATGAACATATGGGTGCTTTTGGTTGTGATCCATATGATATATCAGGTACAGTAGATAAAAGAGGTTCTAACGGATCTTTACATGGTTTAACTAAGTTTAGCATGGAAGACGCCACCTAATCATTTTTTTTAGAATATATAGCTAGACCACAAACAGCTGAAATATTTTTTGAAGATGTACTTATGGCTTGTGTATTTTATGGTATGCCAATACTTAGCAGAAAATAATAAACCAAGATTATTATATTATTTTAAAAGAAGAGGTTATAGAGGTTTTCAATGAATAGACCTGATAAAAATATAATAAATTATCTGTAACAGAAAGAGAAATAGGTGGTATACCTAATTCTAGTGAAGATATAAAACAAGCTCACGCGTCTGCTATAGAAACATATATAGAGCATTTTGTTGGTTTAAAAGAAACAGGATATGGTGATGTTTATTTTCAAAGAACATTAGAAGACTGGGCTAAATTTAATATAAACAATAGAACAAAGCATGATGCTTCTATTAGTTCTGGACTAGCTTTAATGGCTTGTAATAAGCATAGGTATGCTCCAGTAAATAAAAATTAAAACCTGTAGATTTAGGTATAAAAGATACAACAACAAAGGAACTACATCAAAAATAATAAGTTAAATGAATATATATACTAATACAAATAGTGCTTTCCCTAGTCAAGTAGTGAGTGATGCTGAAAAAGCAAGCATTGAATACGGAAGTCAAGTTGCTATGGCTATTGAATATGAGTGGTTTCGTTCAGGAAGAACTACAGGTAATAGATATTTAACTAATTGGAATAATTTAACAATTAAGATTATATGCTAGAGGAGAACAACCTGTTCAAAAATATAAAGATGAATTATCTATTAATGGTGATTTGTCTTATCTTAATTTAGACTGGAAACCAGTACCTATATTATCTAAATTTGTAGATATAGTTGTTAATGGTATATCATCAAAACATATGATATAAAAGCTTATGCTCAAGATCCTGAATCTAAAGAAAAGAACTGAATATGCTTCTAAAATACAAGAAGACATGATAGCTAAAGATTATTTAGATAAATTAAAGATACTTTAGGTATAAATTTATATCAAAGTCCTAACCCTGATTTACCTGAAACACCTGAAGAGTTAGAGTTACACATGCAGCTTAGTTATAAGCAATCAATAGAAATAGCTGAAGAAGAAGCTATATCTTCTGTATGGCTCAAAATAAATATGATTTAACAAGACGTAGATTAAATATGGATTTAGCAGTTTGTGGTATTGCAGCTGCTAAAACTAATTTTAATACAGCAGAAGGAATTACAGTTGACTATGTTGATCCAGCTTATATGGTTTATTCATATACAGAAGATCCTAACTTTGAAGATATATACTATGTAGGTGAAGTAAAATCTATAACAATACCTGAACTTAAAAAAGAGTTTCCAATATACCAGAAGAAGAATTAAAACGTATACAAAAATGCCAGGTAATAGACATATATAACTGGTTGGGGTGATTATGATGAAAACACTGTTCAAGTTTATATTTTGATTACAAAACTTATCATAATCAAGTATTTAAAATAAAACAAACAGATCAAGGTTTGATGAAAGCTTTGAAAAGCCAGATACATTTAATCCACCTGAAAATGATAACTTTGAAAGAGTATCAAGATCTATAGAAGTTTTATATAGCGGAGCTAAAGTTTTAGGTACTGATACAATGCTTAAATGGGAGTTAGCTGAAAATATGTCAAGACCTTGCTGATACTACTAAAGTTGAAATGAATTATTCTATATGTGCACCTAGAATGTATAAAGGTAGAATAGAATCTTTAGTTAGTAAATGTATAGGTTTTGCTGATATGATTCAAATAACTCATTTAAAATTACAACAAGTTATGTCTAGAATGGTACCAGATGGTGTTTATTTAGACATGGACGGTTTAGCTGAAGTTGATCTTAGGTAATGGCACTAATTATAATCCAGCTGAAGCATTAAATATGTATTTTCAAACTGGTTCTATTGTTGGTAGATCACTAACACAAGACGGTGAATGAATGCAGGTAAAGTTCCATTCAAGAACTTCAAGCTGGTTCTGGTCAAGCTAAAATACAAAGTTTAATAACTACGTATCAATATTATTTACAAATGATACGTGATGTAACGGGCTTAATGAAGCTAGAGATGGTAGTTTACCAGACAAAAACACATTAGTTGGTCTACAAAATTAGCAGCTAATGCTTCTAACATAGCTACTAAGACATATTAATCAAGCTGGTCTTTATTTAACTCTTAGAATAGCAGAAAATATAGCTTTAAAAATAGCTGATGCTTTAGAGTTTCCTTTAACAAAGTCTTCTTTGCAAAACTCTATATCAACTTTTAATATTAAAACTTTAGAAGAGATAGTTAATTTAAACTTCATGACTTTGGTATATTTTTAGAATTAGAACCTGAAGAAGAAGAACAAGCTCAATTAGAAGCAAATATACAAGCTGCTTTCAACAAGGTGGTATTGATCTTGAAGATGCTATAGACTTAAGACAAATTAAAAATCTTAAACTTAGCTAATCAAATGCTTAAAATAAAGCGTAAGCAAAAGCAGGCACAAGATATAGAAAACCAACAAGCTAATATAGCAGCTCAAGCTGATGCTCAAGCTCAAACAGCTGAAAGAACAGCAATGGCTGAAGTTCAAAAACAAGAAGCCGTAACTAATACAAAAGTTCAATTTGAACAAGCCAGAAACCAAATGGAAATTCAAAAGCTTGAAACTGAAAATCAATTAGAACTTCAAAGAATGCAGCAAAGATTCTTTTATGATAAACAATTAAAAGAAATGGACATGCAGGCTATTGGTTCTAAAGAAAAAATGATTGAAGACAGAAAGATAAGCGTATAAAAATGGAAGGTACGCAACAAAGTAAAATGATAACACAAAGACAAAACGAAATGATGCCAATAAATTTTGAACAAGAAGCAGAAGAACAGCCTATTGTTTAAACCATTAATTATTTAATTATATTATATTATGTCAGAAGTAAAAACAAATGAACCTGTTAAACAGGAAGGTGAGTTTAAAATTAAAAAGAAAACAACACCTAAAAAATTAACCGAAACAAAAGATAACATTACAAAAGTAAATGTTAATCCAAAAGAACCTTTAGTAGAGCTAGAAAGCAATGTTACTAAAGTTGAAATTAAAAAAGAAGAACAAGATGCCATTCAAATCGGAGAAACAAAGGAGGTATCTGTGGAAAACCATCCGGAGATAGCACAGAGGTGGGAGAATCTATACAAGAGTCCAACGAGACTACTGAAGGGTTTTCTCCGATCCAAGAAGTAACAGAAGCTGAAGTTAAACAAGTTGAAGCAGAAGTTAAAGAAGCTATAAGAGATGAAAAAGTATTAGGCAAACCTTGCCAGAAAATATTGAAAATTAGTTTCATTTATGGAAGAAACTGGTGGGACAATAGAAGATTATACTCGTCTAAACGCTGATTATAGTAATGTAGACGATAAAACTCTCATTAAAGAGTATTACAAAAAAAATAAACCTTATTTAGATTCTGAAGATCTTGATCTTTTGTTAGAAGATTTTGACTATGATGAAGACTTAGATGAAGAAAAGGATATACGCAAAAAGAAACTTGCGTTTAAAGAAGAAGTTGCAAAAGCCAAAAACTTTTTAGAGGAAACAAAAAGTAAATATTACGACGAGATCAAGTTGAGACCGGGCGTTACTCAGGAACAACAAAAAGCTATGGATTTTTCAATAGATACAACAAGGAGCAAGAACAAGCTGAGCAACAGCATCAAGCTTTTAAAAATAGTACTAAACAACTTTTCAGTGATGATTTCAAAGGTTTTGATATCAATGTTGGTGAAAAGAAGTATAAGTATAATATTCAAAACAAAGATAAAGTTGCAGAAAGCCAGTCTAATATAACAAACCTCGTTGGGAAGTTCCTAGACGAAAATGGTAATGTTCTAGACGTTAATGGTTATCACAAAGCTATTTATGCTGCTGAAAACGTAGATAAGATTGCCGCTCATTTTTATGAGCAAGGAAAAGCAGACGCTGTAAAAGACGTTGTAAACAAATCAAAAAACTTAAGTGACACTAAAGCTAGGACTACTCAAGGTGATGTGTTTATTGGCGGAATGAAAGTTAGAGCTATTTCAGGCGCAGACTCTACAAAGCTAAAAATAAAAACTAAAAAATTTAACTAATAAAAACTTAATATTATGAGTTTAACTCCTCAATTTGGAAGTTTGATCCCAAGTTCAAAACAAGAACTTTTGAATTCAAACTACCTACAATTTAATGGTGGTGCTAACGATGGTGATAGTGATTCTTTCGCACAACAGTACTTACCTGAAATTTACGAACAAGAAGTAGAGCGTTATGGAAACAGAACGTTATCTGGATTCTTAAGAATGGTTGGCGCTGAAATGCCAATGACATCTGATCAAGTAATTTGGTCTGAACAAAATAGATTACATATATCTTACGATGATTGTACGCAGGCTGCTGGCGTTATAACCGTAGCTCCTCAAGGTGGATTTCCAGGCGTGCAAAATGTTATTTCTGTAAATGACACAGTTGTTATTCTAGATACAGCCACAGGTGATGAGCAAAAAGGTATTGTAACAGCTACTGTAGAAACACTTGCTGCTCAAGACGGTACAATTGCAGTTACAACTTTTGATGGTAATGGATTTGCTGGATTTACAAATGGCGCTATTAAAGTGTTTGTATACGGTTCTTCGTATGGAAAAGGATCTAACACAACTGGTGGTGATGCTAGAATTTCTGTAGAGCCTCAATTGACTCAATTTTCTAACTCACCAATTATCCTAAGAAACCAATACGTAGTATCTGGTTCTGATATGGCTCAAATTGGTTGGGTTGAAGTTGCTACTGAAGACGGTGCTTCTGGATACCTATGGTATTTAAAAGCTGAATCTGAAACTCGTTTACGTTTTGAAGATTACCTAGAAATGGCAATGATTGAAGTGAGTACAATCAAGGTGGTAACGCTGCTCTTGTACCTGGATCTGAAGGTTTATTTGCTGCTATTAAATCTCGTGGAAACGTAGAAGTAGGATTTACTGCTGCTAACGGATTAGATGAGTTTGATGCAATTCTTAAAAACTTAGATACTCAAGGAGCTATTGAAGAAAACATGTTATTCTTACAAAGACAAACTGCTTTGATTTTGACGATATGTTAGCTGCAATCTCTGGCGGAGCTGCTGGTGGTACTGCTTTTGGATTATTTGAAAACTCAGAAGAAATGGCATTGAACTTAGGGTTCAGCGGTTTCCGTAGAGGATCTTATGATTTCTATAAAACAGACTGGAAATACTTGAACGATGCTTCTACTCGTGGAGGTGTACAAGGTGTAAATTCTATTGAAGGTGTATTAATACCTGCTGGAACTTCAACTGTATACGATCAAGTACTAGGAACTAACATTCGTAGACCTTTCTTGCACGTACGATACAGAGCTTCACAAGCTGACGATCGTCGTATGAAGTCTTGGTTGACTGGTTCTGCTGGTGGTGCATTTACATCTACACTAGATGCTATGGAAGTAAACTTCCTATCTGAAAGATGTTTAGTAACACAAGCTGCTAACAACTTTGTATTATTCCAAGGAGTATAATTACTTCTTAAATTAAACCCTTGGGGCTACATAGTGAGCGTAGCCCTAGGGTTTTTTATTAACTATTTAATTTTATTATATTATGGCTAAAAAAGCTAAAGCAGTAGAAACTGTTGAGGTTGCACCTCAAGAGGTTGCGGTAAAAACCGCTCCTAAACCCACAAAACCAACGTGGGAAATTAAAGATAGAGTTTATTATTTAAGAGGAAATAAAAATCCATTAACTCTAACTATTCCAGGTAAGCATACTAGAAAACACTCATTATTATATTTTGATAATAAAACAGGTGAACAAAGAGAACTTAGATATGCTACAAATCAATCATCTCCATTTGTTGATGAACAGAAAGGTGAAGTTACGATGGGGCATATTAGGTTTTTTGATGGAACACTAACTGTTAAAAAAGAAAAACAAAACTTGCAAAAACTACTTTCATTGTATCACCCTTTAAAAGGTAAACTGTATGATGAGTTTAGTGCTAAAGCAGAAGCTGTAGATCAATTAGAAATATTAGATCTTCAAATTGATGCCTTAAATGCAGCTAGAAATATAGATATAGATCAAGCTGAGGCAATATTAAGAGTTGAAATAGGTTCTAAAGTAAACTCTATGAGTTCTAAAGAACTTAAAAGAGATTTGCTTTTGTTTGCTAGAAGTAATCCACAATTATTTATTAGCTTAGCTAATGATGATAATGTTCAATTAAGAAACGTAGCTATTAGAGCTGCTGAAGCTGGTATAATTAATCTATCAAGCGACCAAAGAACATTTACTTGGGGATCAAACGGTAGAAAATTAATGAATGTACCTTTTGATGAAAATCCATACTCGGCATTTGCTGCTTTCTTGAAAACAGATGAAGGTGTTGAGATCTATAAATCTATAGATAAAAAACTATAAAAACAAGTGATACTATAATATAGGCGGTTTCGGCCGCCTTTTTAGTATAATAAAAATTAATATGGCAGTAAACGTAAACACAGTATATCAAACAGTCTTGTACTTGTTAAACAAAGAACAAAGAGGTTATGTTACACCTGCTGAATTTAATAGTGTTGCAGACATGGTTCAAAAAGAAATATTTAATTCTTATTTTCCTGATGGCAACCAAGTCAATAGACAAAACCAAAATAACACAAATAATGATACTGAATTTTTGATATGTTTAAAGACATATCATATAAATTAACTCCTTTCAAGCGAGATGTATCTTTTACATATGAATCCAGTTTAAACTGCTGGTTTAATAACACGAGTTCAGACATATATAAAATAGGTGAAGTTATAGTTACTTACGCTGGTCAACCTCAATATGAATCAATAGCTCAGTTAACTAGTAGAAAAGACTTTGAAAAAATATCAAGATCTAAGTTAACAGCTCCAACTAAAAAATATCCTTTATTTTACAATTCATACAGCCTCATTACGGGCTTTACACTTCCTCAATTAGCACTTAAATTATCGCCTTCAGGTAGCGCATTAGATACTGTTCTAGTAAATTGCTTATTAAATCCTACACCTCCAGTATGGGGTTATAATGTAGGAGCTGTTGGTCAATATGTTTTCCAACCAGTATCACAACAAGGTAGTTTGACTGTTAATTTTGAATTAGATGTTTCTGAGCAAACTAACTTAATAATAAGTATATTAAAATACTTTGGTGTTGTTATAAACGATCCTACAATAATAGATGTAGCAGCTCAAGAAGAGCAAGCCACTGAAGTAAACTTAAAATCTTAAGTAAATGCAAACAAATCAACAATATTACCAAGGAGCACAACCGTTTGTAGGAATTACACAGCAAACAGATTTTACAACTACATTTAATACAGATTTAATTTTTGGAAATTCAAGTCCAAATCAAGCAGACTATGCTTTAAATAATTTTAAACTTTATCAAAGTCAAACTGGTTTACCTGGTAGCTTTCAGGAAGTTACTTCTGGATATAGTATTGAAAATAATACTATAAAATTTAACAGCGCTCCATTTGATCAAACACCATCAACACCTTTTATTGTAGTTCAATTAAAATCATTAGGTGGAGGTAACTACGGTAACCAAGATGCTTTTGGAAACGCGGTTGAAGAAGACTATGGCGGTTATGAATACATAACACTAAATGATGCTATAGATAACTTTATGGTTGGTTATGTTGGTGATGGTAAAATACTACAAAAAGCTAGTAAATCTGATGTATTATTTTTTGCTAAAAGATCTTTACAAGAATTTAGCTATGATACTTTAAAAGTATACACTCTCAAGAACTAACAGTCCCTGCATCATTAAGCGTAGTACTACCTCAAGACTACGTAAACTATGTAAGAGTTTCACGAATAGATGAATTAGGTATAAAAGAATAATATATCCAGTTAACAATTTAACAATAAACCCACACAACATGCCTGTTCAAGATGATCTAGGTATTCTACTCAAGATAATTTTGGAAACAACATTGAAGGAACTTCTCTTACAGAAGAAAGATGGGCTAAAGCTAATTTAGATTTACTTAATTTTAATTTACTAGATAACTTTGATGATTTTGCATATTGGTGGAATCTTTATGGTTTTGATGGTAATTTTAATACTGGTAAACTATACGGTTTAGATCCTCAAACGTCTCAAATAAATGGATGGTTTAGCATGAATCATAGAGAAGGTAAAATGTCTTTTTCAAATGAGCTTGCGAATAAATTAATTGTACTAGAATACATCTCAGATGGCTTAGCGCATGATGGTGATAGTAAGGTTCCTAAGTTAGCAGAAGACGCCTTATACGCTTCTATATTATATAGTATAGTATCCGTGAGAGCTGGTCAAAGCCCTAATGATGTTGTAAGATTACAAAGAGACAGAAGCGCTAAACTTAGAAACGCTAAAATAAGATTATCTAATATCAAACTTGATGAAATAGTTCAAGTTATGAGAGGTAAATCTAAATGGATAAAACACTAAAATTTAATGGCAGAAGTTAAGAATAGTTTCATATCGTCTAAAATGAATAAAGACTTAGACGATAGATTAATTCCTAATGGTGAATACAGAAACGCTGTAAATGTTTCAATAAATAAATCCACTGGAGAAAACGTAGGTACGGCTCAAACTGTTTTAGGTAATCAATTAATAATTGATTATGGAAACTTTCTGGGCGCTAGTAATTTAGAGGTAATAGGTGTTTTACCTGATGATAACTCTAATACTATTTATTCTTTTCTAACAAATAATATTCTACAAAAATATGTACCAAAAGGATCTGTTGGCTTTAATCTTACATATCCTAATAATCAAAATTCATTTTCTAGTGATGCTCCAATACGAGTTACATTGCCTGGCGCTGGTTATTCTGCAGCTGCAACAGGTTCTACTACAAATGTAACTGTTTTTAACTCTGAAGCTTCAGGTCTTAGCTTGGCTATAAATTGTGAAACAACCGCCGCCACTGGTTATAACCTAATACAAGCAGGTGAAGGATATCCACAGGGGTCTAGCGGTATCAATTTATCTTTGATTACAGTAACAGGTTCAGGAACTGGCGCTACTATTAATTTCACTACTAACAGCAGTGGTGAAATACTAACTATAACACCTGGTGATCAAGCGGGCTTTGGATATGCAATTGGAGATGTTTTATTAATACAAGGGCAAGTTAATGGTAGTCTTTCAGCTGCTCAAGTACAAGTTGCTTCAGTAAACACAGAAGGCGCAATAATGAGTGCTAGTGTTAAAAACTCTGGAAGTCTTTACACGGTAGGTGATATAGTTCAAGTTGATGGTTTTGACGCTGTAACAGGTAGTGCTGCTCAAGTTACTGTAACATCGATATTACCTAATGATAATTTCATAGTTTCATTTAATGTAGAAAGACCAAGTGAACTAAAAACTATTGCTAAAGGTTCTTTTTTTAAATTTTTCTACTTTAAATCCAATTACAGGTATTAGTCTTCTTGAACAGTTATTATTTTTTACAGATAATAGAAATCAACCTAGAAAAGTAAATGTAACAAGAATAGATCCTTATTACACTACAGAAGATCAAATATCAGTGGCTAAATACTATCCTTTTGATCCTATACAACTTTACCAACCAAGTCAGGTGTCTGGAGCTGTTTACACGTCTGGAACAATAGATGCTGTTTCTGATAGTAAAACAATAACTTTAAACTCTGGAACAAGTGTAAACCCTCCTACTGGTTTAGGTGTTATTGGAACTTTTGCTGAAATAGTATCAACAGCTACGGGTAATGATTATTCAAATGCGACTGGGTTAAAGCACAACAGGTGGTACTGGATTTGGTTTAACAGTTGCTATAACTGTAGATGCCCAAACAGCTGTTGAAACCGTTGCAATAGTTCAGCCAGGTAGTGGTTATTCTAATGGAGATATAGTTACTATAATTCAAGCGGGTTCTAATGATTCAGCACAAGCTATAATAAGTGTTGTTAAAGATAATACATTTATAACTAATGTAGATGACTGGAATACTGGTGTTATAAAAGTTAATCAAACACAGACGCTTCCAGCTGGAATGACAATAAGCATAGTGCAGGTTGAAACTAACATGCAAAATGCTATAAGCGAGTATTTACCTCCTAAAGCTGAAGCGATTTTAAAAGCTACAACATCGCAGCCAATAACTACAACCCAATTTTTAATTCTTTTAACTAGTTTAAATGGTGATCCAGAGTTAGAAGGTTTAAATGTTCATTTAAAAAATGCTAATGATGATTTTGAAGACACTGGTTCTGAGGTTACAACTGTAACAGTGATAGAAGACGCTAGTGCATTTTATTTTCTTGTTGACGTATCACCAGCTATCAATCCAACTGGCTTAGGATTTAGCAATGATGATGAGGTTTTATTTGCAATTTCAAATCCTTATTATGATAATGTTTTTAAAGATAATGCTAACGTAGATTTTTTATCTGATAAATTTGTTAGATTTTCTTATAGATATAAGTTTGACGATGGTGAATATTCTTTAATAGCTCCATTTACACAACCAACATTTATACCTGAACAAGATGGTTATTTTCTAGTAAACGGTGTTGTTGAAGGAACTACTGTAGACAACGCAGAATTTCCTACAGACGAAGAAGACGCTTATAGGTCTACTGAGGTTAAGTTTATGGAAAATAAAGTAAATAAAGTTCTTTTAAATATACCTCTTCCAGTTGTTTCTAATAATTTAAACAGTGATTTTAAGATAACTGAAATAGACATATTATACAAAGAGTCTGATCAAACTACAATAAAAGTAGTAGAATCAATACCACTCACTGGAAACGTCTTTGGAACAAGTCCTTTTTATCAATATGAATATGGATCTAAACCTCCATTTAAAACACTTCCTCAGACTGAGACAACTAGAGTTTCAGATAAAGTTCCTGTAAAGGCTCTTGCTCAAGAAATCGCTAGCAATAGAGTTATATATGGAAACTATCAAGACAAACATACTCCACCTAAATTTTTAAATTACAGATTAGCCGCAGAATCTAAAAACCAACTTTACAATTGGTGAAAATAATATAGAAAATTATACAGTATTATAGAATATCCTAACGCTAGTTTAAAACAAAATAGAACATATGAATTAGGTGTTGTTTTGGCTGATAGATTTGGAAGACAATCTACTGTTATATTTTCTAAAACAAAATTAGCCGGAAATCAAAGCTTTATAGCTTCTTCAATATATAGCCAATATAGAACATTGTTTGACAATGAAGACGTAAACAGCAATAACCCTAACGGCGGTTTGTTAAATTACGATGGTGATTCTTTAAAAGTTGAATTTGTAGATGCGATACAGAGTTTTAAAAGTCCTAACCCAATCAACGGTGTGCCTGGTATTTACAATGGAGATGTTTTATCTGAAAATTATAATCCTCTTGGGTGGTATTCTTTTAAAGTAGTTGTTAAGCAAACAGAGCAAGATTACTACAATGTTTATCTGCCTACTGCTATGGCTGCTTATCCTTTAGATGCAACTAAAGAAATAGATACAACCACTCATGTTGTTCTTTTTGGAGATAATATTAATAAAATACCTAGAGATTTATCAGAAGTAGGTCCAACTCAAAGAGAGTTTCCAAGCAGCGTAAGACTTTTCGGTAGAGTTTCTAACAATAGACTTACCAAAATTCTAGGTGGTGATGGAACTAATCAATTCTATCCAGGTAGAACAGCTAGTTTATCAACTTCTGTTGGTACAATAAAAGATTTATTTGACTATAATGCTTTTCCAGAAATAAACATGAAGCTGCAAACACAGGGGAATATATATTTTATAATTTTAATTATATTAGTACTCAAAGCGCTACACCAGTCAACACGTACCCAGACTCAAGTTCTTTAATAGCTAGAATTGAAGGTGCTAAAATAGGCGTACCTACCAACCAATATGGTAATAACGCTTATGATCAAGTACCTAAGTTGAATATTTTGAAACAGCACCTATAGTTTCTTTATTAGATATATATTACGAAACTACTACGGCTGGTAAAATAACAGAATTAAATACAGCTATAACATCTGGCGCAGGTGCTAACATTTTTTCTCAAGTTAGTGATTTTGATTTTTTATTAAAAGAAAGTTTAAGAGGTGTAAACAGCACTGAACCTACTCAAAGCCATGCAACCGGTCCTTTCGAACCTCTTCAGTTTGACGGAAGTGAATTTGCAAATCCGGCTGCAAATACCTGCGTAATAGTTTCTATAGAAAATGAATCCGGTAGTACAGTTAATGAAAACGGTGTTCCTTACTTTAACAATGAAAATCCATCTCAAGGTATTTTTGGAATAGAATCTATACTTGACTCAAACGATATAGCTACGGGTAAATTTAGAGTAATATTAACATACGAAGGTAGTGCCACACCTTTTGAGCCATCTGTTCCAGGGTTAGTTGTTGATAAAAGTGATGTTAGTCCTTTCGACGGACCTTTTAATTTAATATTTACTTTTGAGTTTAACAACACAGAGGCAGATCAACCTTTTGTTTCAACTTTCTTTGCGGAGATAGAAAATGAACCACCTACTGATATACAGGTTGTAGATCCAGGTTGGAACCAAGATATACCTTATACTGTTACTACACTAGTAAGAAGTTTTGGCAATGAAAACACAGACGGAACTGCTCCTAATAATTTTCTAGTTAAAAACGATGCTGAAATAACAGAAAACGCTGGACCTTTTTTATCTGTAAAAGCTAATAATGGATCAGAAACTCAAAGCTTGAAAAACTAGGTTTAGAGTTTGAGATAATACAGATAATAGATTATGTTTCATCACTTGGTGAAGATCGCACAGCTCAAGGTATAGGTGATCTGTTTTTTACAATAGGACCAAACGAAGAGCCACCAAGTTCTATAGGATCACCAGATTATTCTAATGCTGATGCAATTATAAGTATTCCAGAAAATAATCTTTTAACTTCAAATAGACTTTATTTAATAAGATTAAAAATATCTGACGGTGGATCTCCTAATGCTTTAGCTGTAACAGCTGATTACTATGTACAGTTTATATCAGCTCCTCTTATATCTTGGTATATTAATCCTATATTTTGTGATAGTCCTTTCGGTGTTGTTGCTACAAACAACTACAACTAGCCCAACAGAAACCAACAATAGAAGTAATTTTTATAACATGACTCTGCGCGGTAGTAGCACTATTTGGCACGGCGGTGCATTTGGTATTCAAGGTGAGAGTTCTATAGGCGGTGGACAGTGTATAAATGGATTCGGTTGCGTACAAACGCCTCCAGGCTTTATATCTTGCCAAAATAATATAGAAATCCCTATAATAGTAGATAATGCACCTATAAGATTATTTCTACAACTAGGCGTTGTTAATAATTGTAGCAATACTGAATTTGATCCTCTGGTGGACCAGGAGGTGGTTTTGGCACTGGTGGTGATTTTGGTGATCCCGATGTTGGAGGAGGTCCTGCAGGTGATGTTGGTAATCTTGACCCCTTTGGGTCGTTTCAATTAACACTTTTAAGTGGAGATAATAGTAATTATCCTGGTAATAACGAGCAACTATCTAAAGTTGTAATACCTGGCGATATATCTATATTAGCCAATAGTACTTGGCAAGCAAATCTACCATCGCTACAATCTGGTTTTATTGAAATAAACCCTCCAGACAATACGCCTTGTGGAGAGGAATATAAACTTCTCCTTACTTGGTTTGGACCTATACCAAATAATTCATCAGCAGAGACTACTTGGGGGCTTACACTATTCGCTCAACCTGTTCCATAATAAAAGTAAATAATAATAAAAAAAAGTAATAATAAAAATGGCTGCTACTTTAGAAGTGAAATACTTTAACACATATGTGCTTAAAAGATTTGAACCAGAGGCTCCTGTAGTTGGTGATTTTCTTAGGCAACTTTGGAATGGTTCTTTTGGTATACCCGAAGAAATAGGTGGACACCCAAGATGGCTTGGTAATGGACAGTTAAAAAACTGTTGGTATATAGAAGAATCTAGAATAAGAGGAGGGTTTAACAATACTACTGTTGATTTTGGAGTTAGAGCTTATTTAGTAGAGCAAGAACCTGATTCTAGTATAAGATTAAATTCTATGATATATTCTGGAATATATAATTCTAGAACTGGTATAAATCAAACAAATGTGTTTAGCGTAGCAGAGCAAATTACTAAAAGCTTAGATCCAGCTCAAGGATCAATACAGAAGCTATATGCTGAAGATACTAATTTAATTATTTTCCAACAAGCTAAAGTAAGTAAGGCATTAATAGATAAAGATGCTATATACAGCGCTGAAGGCGGAGGTTTGCCGGTTAGTTCTTTCAAAACTGTTATTGGGCAAATAGTACCAATACCAGGTAATTACGGTATAGGTAATAACCCTGAAAGTTTTGCCGTATATGGTTATAATAAGTATTTTGTAGATTCAAATCAAAATGTAGTTTTAAGATTAGGTCCAGAAGGAATAGTTGAAATATCTGCTGCCGGTATGAATGGATTTTTTAGAAATCAAATACTAAATATAAATTCTTCTGCATTTGGAATTGGGAAACTAATTGGAGGTTGGGATATATACAATAAAGAATATGTATTGTCATTACAACCAGTTTCATCAACAGCGCAGCTGAACGAACCTACGCTATCTTGGGACGAAAGAGCACAGGGCTGGATAAGCTTTTTTAGCTATAAACCTAGTCAATCTTTTAGTTTAACTAATAACCACTATACAACATTTGGAGATTCATTATATCTTCATAATGCTCAAAATAATATTTATAACACTTTTTACGGTATTTCTACGCCTTCATCTATAGAATTTGTTTTTAATCCTCAGGTTAGCAATGTAAAAGTTTTTAATACTGTAAATTATGAAGGCTCTAATGGTTGGCAGGTTGATTTCTTTAGATCAGGAGAAACAGGTCCTGGAGTAGTCGGTGATCCTGCTGGCTTTGTCTTAGACACTACAGCACAGGTTTTAAGCTACAATGAAGGTGCTTATGACTCTGCTGTGCCACCTAACACAGGTTCTAATGCAGTTGTTCAACCTATATTTAGAGTTGGTTTTTATAGAAAAGAAAATAAATATTGTGCTAACTTAATAAACAGCACGCCTGTAGCTCAAGAAGAAATTATTTTTGGTAATCAAATATCAGGTATAAGAGGATTTTTTACTAATGTTAAATTATCCACAGACACTAATACTGATCCAAATGGTTTTAAAGAGCTTTTTGCAGTATCATCTAATTACACTTTTTCAAGTGGATATTAATAATAAAATTAAAAAATTATGCCAGCAGCAGCAATAATAGGAGCGGGGCTTCAAATCGCAGGAGGTCTTTTTGGATCTAGTGCAGCGAAAAAAAGAGCTAGAAGATTAGCCAGGCAATTAAGAGCTGAAACTAAAAAACTAAACAGCTTAGAAAATAACAGACAGCAAATTGTAAATCCTTACAGTAATGTTACAGATGTTTCTAATTTAGCAGTTTCGCAAGCCCAAAAATCTCAAACCCTTTTGCTAATTTAAGCGTAGCAACTAAAGCATCGGAAATACAAATGGAACAAAGTGATTTAGCGTTAGCTAATACTTTAGATACTCTTAGAGCTACCGGTGCTGGTGCTGGTGGAGCCACGGCGCTTGCTCAAGCAGCATTGCAAAGCAAACAAGGTGTGGCGGCAAACATAGAGCAACAAGAGGCTCAAAATGAAAAAATGAGAGCTGAAGGAGAAGCCCAAATGCAGACTCAGCGAGTAGCTGAAGCGGTAAGAGTACAGGGTGTTCAAATATCTGAAGCTGGTCGAACTCAACAGTTAAAAGGTATGGGTAGAAACATACAAATGCAAATGAGAGAAACTAGAGAGCAAGATGGTATAAATTATCAAAGAGACAAAATAGCCGCGCTAACAGGCGCTGTAAACAAAGCTAAGACTGCTTCTACTAATGCTATAACTGGCATGTTATCAAGCTTTGGTAGCGGATTGATGGGTGGTAAATAAAATTAACAATGGAAAATAAAAAACATAGAAAAAAATTTATTTTTAAAACAGCTAAACGAAAGCGGTGCGCTAGGTTTTGATAAAGATTTTATAGCCACTAGCTATGATGTTAATTTTGATATACTAGGAAAAGCTTTTGAAGGTACAGGTAGGGCTTATGCTAAGCTTACAATGGCTATTGAAAATAATAACTGTACTTCTGAAAATTGTGAATATGAAAGAAATCAATTAAACGTATTACAAGAAGCTCCTCAAAAGTCTTTAGATTTTTTATCTGAAATAATTTCACAATTATCTGTTGTTGAAGATCCTAATTTCGATCCTAATAATAATTTTAAGTATACAGTAGCTAATAGTATATTAACAGAAAAGCCAGGTTTTTCAAAAAATCACGGTTATGATGTTTTTTTAAAAATATTAAAAAACGGATCTTTAGAGTTAACTTTTACAGGTCCTATGTTTGAAGAACCTTTAGTTTTAAATAGCTCAGCTTTAGAATCCCTACAACAACTGGGAGTTGGTATTGTTGCAGAAACACCTGATGTAAATGCGCTAATGATGAAACTACTCACTAACATAGGTTTGTTTACTGCCGATCAATTAATAGATGGAGAGTTGTCACCAACAGCTGTTGTCGCAGATGAGTTTATTGCTAAAAATCCAGACGGATCTTACGACTATGAAATAATAGACATAGGCAATGGAAAAGGTAGAAACATACTTAAGTTTGATATGGATAGAATAACAAGAAAAGCCATGCCTTTTATAAACGCTGAAGTAGCTGGTATTTTATCTTCAGAGCAAGATGCTGTTGCACTTTGGAATGTCTATATAGCCAAAGGTACTAGTGTTGAAGAAGATGCTCAAATGGTTCAAAATGCAAACGCGCGGCTAGCGAAAGCTGGAGTTATGAAGAAGATCTACCATTATCACAAGATAAAAAAGTTTTATTTGAAAGTAAATATATAGAATATTTTATGAATAATTACTTAAGCCAGTTTATTACAGACAAGCTACCTACAGTAGAAGAAGACGCTGCTGTATTTGATTTAGCAGAAGCTAAAAAAGCTAAAGCACAAAAGTTTATTGATGATAACCAACTATAAATTAAATTAAATGCAATTAATAGAAAAAGTACAAGAGCTACAAGCACTTAAACCGCCTTTAGATATTGACGAGATAAATAAAAGGATAAAAGAGTGGAAAGCCTCTACCAACTATCAAGACCCTAAAGCCGTAGAAACAACTACTGAAGTGGGGAAACCAAAACAGCTCCACGACGCCGGATCCGGTTGCGGAGCAGGCAAACAATACAGGGTCCGAATTGGAAAGTGGACCTTCACAGCAAGTAGAAAATAGCGGTAGAAATAAAGAACAGCAAGCTCAATACGAGAAAATAACAGCTGTAGCAAAACCAGAAGAAGTTATAACTAAAAATGGTTATGACTTAAAATACGATAATACTGGTCAATACTATTATAAACCTGAAGGTTCTGATAATGATTCATGGAAAACATACGAAGACAAACAAAGTGCTGCTAATTTATCTATAGCTAGTCAGTTTGGGCATTCTGAGTTTAATTTAGATGAATACAATAAAACAAAAGACACGCTTAAACAAAGCGAAGAGCTTTATATTGGAATTGATGGTAGTTTAAATATTGGTGAAGCAAACGAAATAACCTTAAACTCAAACGCGCTTGAGTTAGAAGAACAGTTTTTAAAAGATACAGCTTTAACCACTGAAGATGAAAGTAAAATACAGACAGATACTGATGATTGGTTTAAAAAAAGTATAATACCTGAAACAGAAACTAAAAAAAGATCTGCAAAATTAGGTGGTGATGTAGAGGTTGAAACTGGTAATATGATACCAAATCCTGAATGGGAACAAGCTGAGATAGAATCTAAAAAAGCTTGGGATAATTTAGAACCTAAGCCAACTGATATCACAGAGCAAGAGTGGATTGAAGAAAACATGAAATCCAATTATGCTAATTCATTAAAAGCTGAAGCAGAGAAAGAAAAGCTAGAAACTTGGATAGAATCTCAAGAAGGTGGTTTTGATTGGAAAAAAGCCATAATGTTGTTTGGTGGTGGCCCTGGAAGTGCTAGTATAAAAGTTAAAGATGTTTTTGATAGAGGCGATAAGCAAAAAATGGTTGAATATATACAAAAAACTAGAAAGCTTAATTTAGACAACGCTTCTAAAAATGCTAATGATTTTGCTGCTACCGCTAAAGAAACCTTAGAAGGTTTAACATCTCAAATGAAGCTTATTGCGGATGCTAAATACCAAACACCTGAGGGAAGCTAAACAAGGTAAAGCTTTACTAGCTAAGTTAGGTAAAAAAAGAGATGAAATTTTAAGTTTATACGAAGGCAAGGTTGAGGATCTTAACGAAATGATGTTAAAACCTGAGTATAAAAACTTAGACGTAAGATTAGATTATTTAACTAGAAACTTTAATCCTATTGCTATTTATAGTGAAAACGCAAAAGTAGGTGCCGCTAATGCTGGTGTTGCTTTATCAGATTTTTCTCATATGGTGTTAAACATGCCTAATGATGTAGGTATAGAAGAAAATCCTTATGCTAGTAAAGCTCTTAGTATTATTTCACCTATATCCTCTTTGGCTGCTAAGTTTGTTAAAACTCAACCTTACCAGGAAAATAGAGAAGAAATGAAAGCTCAAGTTAAGAACTATGTCAATCAAACAATGCAAGGCATAGCTCACGCTCAAACCTTAAGCGATTTAAAAGACGGTAGTGATTGGGGTAGATATTTTGGCACTATGCTTGGTAGTCAAACTCTAAACACAGCTATTATGTTTGGAACAGGTGGCGCAGCTCTGCCTATACTAACAGCTCAAGCTATGGGATCTAAATATGGAGAGTTAGAAGCTGAGAATAAAGAGAAGAAGGAGGAGATCCAGATTCTGCAGATGCTCCGCCTAGAGTTTTTCACCTTTTCAAGTATATACAACGGTCATGGGTAGTGGTCTTTTAGAATATGGTTCTGAAAGAATATCCTTAGGTATAATAGGTAGATCTAGAGCTGCTTTCAATGCTATGGGTCCAAGTGTGAAACAAGGTTTTTCTCAGCAGGTTAGCAGCTTGTTAACAAGAAAAGGAGCTACAAGAGCCGCTAAAGCTACGGGTTATTACGCTTTAGACGTTACTAAAGAAGGTTTGTCTGAAGGCGGCGTTGAATTAGGTAGCAATTTGTTTGATAGATTAATATTAGGCAAAGACGTAAATCTCTTTGAAGGAGTTGCAGATGCTACGTTTAGTGGTACGGTTATGGCCGGTGGTGTTTACAAAGCGCCAGCTTTGTTTGCTAATATATCTCAAATGGTTCAAGGACCAGATAGCAATACTAAGATAGCAAACAATCAGCAAAAAATAAAAGACTTACAAAATACAATAGCTTCAAATCCCAAAATGTCTAAAGCTAATCTTGCTAGGCTAAATGATCAGGTAGTTGATTTAGTTAAAGATTCTGGTAATGAAATAAATAAAACGCTAAATAGATTTACCCAAATGGATAGATCTGAAATAGATGCTTTGTCAGATCTAGAGCTGGGTATAAATATAAAAAGAAAAGCTATTGACGAAGTCAATGCTGATCCTAATTTTAACGACAAACCCGCTGAGATAAATAGAATTCAAAATGAAATTCTAGAGCTAGACATAAAGAAAAATAAAATACTAGAGCCTTATATACAAGCTGATAGCGATATAGACACTAGTCAAACTGTAGACTTAACACAGAGAGTTCAAGAAGGATCAGATGTTGTAGCTGAACAGTTAGGCGATACTGGTATATCTAGGTTTGATACCACAGAAGAGTTTTTAGGTGGCATCGAAACGTTGAAAGCTCAAGGTATAAAAGTAGAAGTAGCAACTAACGAAGCAGGTGAAACTTTAGACGCTAAAGATCAAGGTTATGGTTTAATAGCTACTTTGCCAGATGGTACTCAGCAAGTTATTATAAATAATGCTTCAAGTGAAGCTGACGGTGTTTTACCCGCAGATAAACACGAAATATTACATGCTTTTGCTGCTAAAATTGATCCAGCTAAATTAGCTAAAATGGGTATGGATTTGAAAAACAGTCTAGATAGCAACCCCGACATAAAGGTTAGCGCTGAAACTCAATCTTTATTAAACGAATATGAAGCTGATTTAAACGACGGAAAAATAAATGAAGCTACTTTCTACGAAGAAGTAATGGCTGTTACTAGCGACGCTCTTACTCCAGACGCTAACGGTAATGTAGGTATTACAGTTACTGAGCCTGGAAAATTAAAAACGTTTTTTAAATAATTTCTTAGAAACAATAGGTTGGAAGCAAAGCTTTAAAGATGGTAACCAGGTTTTAGACTTTTTAAAAGGATTTAATTCAGATGTTATGAGCGGTAAAGGTTTGTCTCAACAAACTTTAGATACTGCAGAGGTAGACATGGGGTTAGTTACGGAAGTAGATTTAGGTACTGTTAAAGAGTCTAGAAAACTTACACCCGAGCAAGATCAACAAGCTCAAGCTAAAGTAAAAGAAATACAAGAGCTACAAAAAGAAGGTGAAGCCTTGGCTAAAAAGTTTGACAAACCTTTTGTAAAAAGTGTTAAGCAGCAAAGATTAGAGACCGAACTAGCCGCAGATATAAAACCTACTGTTGATAGTTTTGTAGAAAGTAGAACTAAAGCACTGTATGATCCTATAGCACCAGATGCTAAAAAAGGTGTTACAAGACAAGACTTCGTAGAATCTATGAAGTCTGATATAACTACAATGGTTAACAATGAGTTTCTAGCTAAACAACCTTTAGAAAAGTTTATTACAAGTAGAGGTTTTTTAAGAGCTAATAGTTTAGCTGAAAGACTAGGAATTAAATCTGTTGAGCAAGGTATTGATCAAAGCATAGATACAGCTTCAAACGTTACAACTAAAACAGATGGTGATGTAACAACAGAGACTGAAACTAGAAAAGCTCAATCACCAAGAGAAACAACTAAGTTTACATCAGACTTTGTTGGTAATCTTGATGTCAATACAGAGGGCAAAACTCAAGCAGAAATAAACGAAGATGTTCAAAAGCAATTTGACGAAGCTATAGCTAAAGATCTAGAAGCTATGGGACCAGTAACAACTTTTGGTCAAACTAAAAACATAGGGCCTGCACTTGCTGCTTTAATAGAAAAAGCAACTGGTATGCCGGCTAAAGTTTTTACAGATAAAACTAAAAACATATCAAAGAAGGATGCTACCTCTGGTGCTCTAACCGCTGTAAAACAATATTTAGATACTAATGCTCAAAGAGATTTTAATAATCTACCTGATGCATTTGCTCCTGGAACTGGCAAAGCTACATTTATACCCGAAAATGTAAAGAAAGCTTTATATAAGAAAAACGATAAAGGTCAATTTGTTTTAGATAAAAGCAAAACTATTAAAGACTACAAGGATTTATTAGGTGATATGGTAAAGCCTGTGTATAGAGCTAGTGAAGCTCAAACAATAAAAGGCTTAATAGCGTTATCACTTAGAAACAGAGTATTTGAACAAGCAGTGCCTGATGCTATAGCTAGAAAAACTACAGGTGTTAAGTTTAGTAAAAAACCTAAAAAAGTTGCAGTTGACAGTAAGCAAGGTAGGCAACAACTAGATGATATTTCTAGTGCTAGAACCAAACAAGCTGTTAATAAGATTTTAGATTTACCTAATTTAACAATTACAGCAGGAAATAGAGTTGCACTGCAAGTAGAGCTTTTAGAAATAATTGAAAATGATCCTAATTTTGATTTAGAGGTATTTGAAGCAGGAGTTTTACAAAACTCAGGCGCTATGAGAAAAAGGTCTAGTAACGGAGACGTTTATTATGATTTATCTAATGGTGAAAAAATACTAGGAACTCCTGTTATAAAAGATGGCAAGCAGAAGCTAGACAAGAATGGTAAAAAGATGTTTAATCTACCAACTTTAGATGCTATAAGCAAAAAATTTGGTTGGTAAAGACGTTACTTTAGTAGCAGATAGAAACAGACTTTATTACGGAAAAACAGACCCAGCTTATATAACAGCAGAAAATGCTGCTAACGCTAATACACGAAAAAATAGAGTAAAAGCTAAAAGAGTTACAGCGAAACAAGCTAGAACTAAAAAAGCCGCAAAGCAAGCACAAGACAATTTAAATGTTTTAGAATCAGTTGCTTTAAAACTAGAAGCAATGGTTGTTAAATTTCTAAGGATAAAAGAACATGATTATACAAAACCAAGCTGGTCTTACTAAAATAGCAGGTCAAATAAATTCGGCATCGGTTGATCCTCAATTTGCTAGCGTAGGTAAATCTAATCAAATAGGTCTTTTGGAAAAGAAAAATTTAGAGAAGAACATAGTCCACCAGCCTCTGTTGTAGGCGGTAGTTTATGTGGGCTATTAAAAATGGGCAAGTCAAAGAAGTTATGAAAGGTGTTAGAGCTAATTACTTTCAGATAAAGCTCAACAAGACGAGATGGTTTAGATTCTAGATTCTACAGGAGTAGATTAATGACACCAAACGCTGGAATAAGAAGATTTGCAGCAGCAGGTATAAATCTAAATACTATAAAAGATTTTAAAACTGGTAAAGACTTTGCTGAAATAATGAATGTTGGTGTAACGGCTAAGCAAAGCAAGAAAAACCCTAATATAGTTTATGCTCAAAACTCTTTAATATCAGAGCAAATAAAAGGAGATTTAGAAGTTGACGTTACTATGGATAAAGCCGCTATTAAAAAGTTTGATCCGCATGGTATGATAGAGGTAGTTTCTAATAGATTATTTGGTGAAGCAAATTACTTTAAGCTAAACGATACTCAAAAAGCAGCTGTTCAAAGAGAAATGATTACCAAGAACATAGCTAAGCTACTCAAGCTAGAATAAAAGCTTATGAACCAATTGCAGCTTTAGAATTAAAATCTAGTAAGAAAAACACTAAAACATATGGCGGCAAAGTAAATCCTGAAATGACTATAGCTGAACAGTTAACAGTTTTAGGTACTTATGATCAAGCTGCTAGAAAAGCTAGAGCTTTAGATGCTCCTAAAAAAGGTATTAGTGTATTTGATTTTGACGACACGCTTGCTAAGACTAAAGAAAAAGTAATTGTAAATAAACTAATGGAACTATTGTAGAAATATCTGCAGCTAAGTTTGCTGAAACAGCTACTCAATTAGAATCTGAGGGCGCTACATTTGATTTTAGTAATTTTGAAGGCGTTGCCAAAGGCACTGCTAAAGGACCATTAGCTGATCTAGCTTTACGAAGACAAGATAAGTTTGGTAGCAAAGATATATTTGTTTTAACAGCAAGACCACAAGCTTCTGCTCAAGCTATACAAACGTTTTTAGATGGCATTGGTTTAAACTTACCTATAGAAAATATAACAGGTTTAGCTGACGGATCACCAATGGCTAAAGGTAATTGGGTTGCAGGTAAAGCTGCTCAAGGTTATAATGATTTTTACTTTGCAGATGATGCTTATAAAAATGTAGAAGCTGTACAAGAAGTTTTAAGTCAAGTTGATGTAGATTCAAAAGTTCAAATAGCTAAGGAAAGTAAAAAGAAAACATTTGATAAAGTTTTTAACGATATAATAGAAAGTTCTACTGGCATTGAAACATTTAAAGATTATTCTAAAGCCAAAGGAATAATGACAGGTAAAACAAAGGAAAATTTAGTTTCTTTACTACACCTTCAGCTGAAGACTTTTTAGGTTTGTTATATAAAACTTTAGGTAAAGGCAAAGTAGGTGATGCGCAATTAGATTTCTATAAGAAAAACTTATTAGATCCTTACGACAGAGCAGAACTATCTGTAACAAAAGCTAAGATACAAGCTGCAAGTGATTTTAAAGCTTTAAAAGAAACTTAAAAACACTACCTAAAAGTTTATCAAAAGAAATGGGTTATGGAGGTTTCACATTTTCTCAAGCAGCTAGAGTTGCTGCATGGACAAGACAAGGCTTAAACGTTCCTGGATTATCTAAAACAGATCTAAGAGAGTTAAATAAATTCATTGACAACAATGCAGAAATGAATACGTTTGTTGATGAGCTTATTAAGATACAAAAGGGTAAACCTTATCCTGCTCCAAGCAAAGACTGGTTAGGTGGAACTATAACCACAGATATACTAAGTGATATAAATAAAGTAAATAGAAAAGAGTATTTACAAGAGTGGCAAGAAAATGTAGACATTATATTTTCTGAAAAGAACATGAATAAATTAGAGGCTGCATATGGTCCTAAGTACGTAGAAGCACTACGTGACACATTAAGACGTATGAAGTCAGGATCTAACAGACCTATCGGCGGTTCTAGGGTTGTTAACGGGCTATTAGACTGGCTTAATAATTCTGTTGGTGCTATTATGTTTCTTAACACTAGATCAGCCGTCTTACAGACTCTTTCTGCGGTCAACTTTATCGGCGTAGGCAACAACAGTTTAATTAATTCTGCTAAAGCTTTAGCTAATCAAAAGCAATATTGGAAAGACTTTAAAACATTAATGAACTCTCCTTATTTAGTAGAAAGAAGAAATGGTTTAAAAATAAACGTAAGTGAATCTGAAATAGCTGATGCTGTTGCTGAAAGTTCTAATAAACCTAAAGCCGCTTTAAGTTACTTACTTAATAAAGGTTTTGTATTAACTAGATTTGCTGATAGTTTCGCTATAGCAACTGGCGGTGCTGCTTTTTATAGAAACCAATTAGACATGTACATTAAACAAGGTTTACCTGCTGAAATGGCTCAAGAAAAAGCTTTTGAAGATTTTTACTCTATAGCAGAAAAAAATCAGCAGTCGAGTAATCCTAGTAAGATATCACAACAGCAAGCTAGTGGCGCTGGTCGTGTTGTTTTAGCTTTTGCTAATACACCAATGCAGTATGCTCGTATAATAAAAAGATCTGCACAAGATTTAAAAGCTGGCAGAGGTGATTGGAAGAAAAACGTGGGGACTATAGCATTTTATGGAGTTGCACAAAACGTTATATTTAATGCTCTGCAAAATGCTTTATTTGCTGATGCTTTTGGTGAAGACGATGAAGACGAAAAGAAAGAAGACAAGACAGGTAGAATAGCTAACGGTATGGCTGATTCATTGTTATCTGGTTTAGGTATACAAGGTAAAGCAGTTCTGTCTATTAAAAACGCTCTAATAACTTTAGCTAAAGAAAACAATAAGAAATCACCTAAGTTTGTAAAAGCAGTTTATGATCTATTTGATTTTTCACCACCATTAGATTCTAAGTTTAGAAAATTAAGAAGCGCTGCAAATACATTCACTTGGGATAGACAGTTAATGAAAGAAAAAGGTTTCAGCTTAGACAATCCGGCTTATTTAGCTGGTGCTCAAGTTATATCAGGTTTAACAAACATACCACTTGATAGAGCTATTTCTAAAATGAATAACATTAGAGGTATAATGAGTGAGCAGTCTGAAAAATGGCAAAAAGTTGCTTTAGCTTTAGGTTGGTCAACATGGGATGTTGGACTTGGTTATTACGGAGGATTTGATCCTGTAAAACCTTTAACACCAGAGCAGCAATATGATTTAGATGTTTCTAATATGAAAAAAGAAACAAGCACTGCTCAGCAAAAACAAATGCTATTAGATCTAGGTTTAACTAGATCAGAAATTAAAAAGCTTCGTTACGAAGAAGATAGAGTTAAAAAAATAATCGCATTACAAAAAGAAAAATGGAAAAATAAAACATAATAGTCCTAGTAAAATTTATACGGTAAGATGTGAAAAGCAATTTGCTAGCGCTGGTTGCTGCAAGAAAAGAAATTAATCTTGGCTTATAGCTAAAATAAGTGCTGTAAATGCAAAAAGAAATTTAAGGTAGTGGGGTGTGAGATGTACTAAAGCTGGTGGACCTGGTAAATTTGGAGGTAAAAAGAAAAAGTAATGGCATATTCACAAAAAACGCCCATGCTACACTGTGATGCTACTGTTATGCACTCTAAACCTTGGAACAAGATGCGTAATAGAACTGCTGCTGTTTCTGGCAGAGGAGATGGCAACAAAGTAGGTTTGGCTCATGCGGAGGAACAAAGATCTCCACTTAACAAACAAAAAGGTGGTGGTACAACTAAAACCTGTTTACCTGCTTCTAAAATAAGAAGTATGAGTAAAGAAGAAAGAAAAAGCTAGTTAATTCTAAAAGATCTGCTGGCGCAAAAGGTAAATATAAAAGATCGTCTAAGACTAATGTCAAAGGCGCTCGTAAAAAAGGAGCTACACTCAGAGACTGGTTTGAAAAAGAAGACTGGAGAAGAGTTGATGATCCATCTAAAAAATGCGGAGAATAAAATGAGTTTATCAGATATTAAGCTATATGCTATGAATGCAGGCGCTTTAGGTGTTACAACCTTTACACAAATAGAAGACGGTTTGAAAATACTATTACTTTTAATAACTATAGGTTATACTATTTCTAAGTGGGTTAATATTAAAAAGGAAGAAGAGTAATGAAGTATTTTAACTACGAGGAATTTGATTCACCTGATATACAAGGTAGTGGTCAGCTTATGGATCCTGAGCTTTTGGATATGATAGACAAAGCTCGTGAGATATACGGTAAACCTATACGTGTAACTAGTGGATACAGAACTGAGTCTCACAACCGAAAAGTCGGTGGTGTTGATTCATCTTCGCATTTAAAAGGCTTAGCAATTGATGTAGCATGCGTAAGATCTAATGATAGATTTGAAATGCTTACAGCATTAATAGAAGTAGGTTTTAATCGTATAGGTGTCGCTAGTACTTTTATACACGTAGACATCGACAAGGATAAATCACAAAATGTAATTTGGACATATTAATATGAAATCACCAGTAAACATAAAAGAAAAAGCTTACGAAAAGCAAAATAGAAAAATGCGGTCAGAGTATACATCTGAAACCGGTAAGAAATTAGGTAAAAGACTTACAAAAGGAACTAACAAGCGAAGAGTGTCATTTGCTTGTAGATTTGCTGGTATGGCTGGAGCAATGAAAATGCTAAAGGCGAACCAACTAAAAAGCAATGGCACTAAAAAAGTGGGGTTTCGGTAGCGTAGAAGCAGCTAGAAACTTTTGTCAAAAAAATAAATCAAAAAAATCATGAGAAGTAAATCACCGTTCTATCAAGATAAATGTGCAGAAGCAAAAGCGAAGAAAAAAGCTGAGTACATGAAAAGAAAATCAAAAACATCAGTGAAAAGAGTTGATGGAAAAATGGAAAAATACGAAAAGCCTATTACACCGGCTCAAAACTTAAAAGAGTTTAATGCAGAGATACAAGAGTATGAATGCGTAAATGGGCAGCTTAAATTAAGACAAGAAGAAAACGATTAATTATGGGAAAATTATTAGTAAAATTAGGATTAGCATTACAGTTGTGGTGGAAGAAATTAATGTGTAAATGGAACTGGTTAGTGTCAAAGCTAATAGTTAATGTTGAAGACTGTCCAATAGCACAGTGCACCTGTAAAAAAATAAATATTATGAAACCATTTACATCAAAACATAGCTCGCTAATAAATTATGGCAGTCCCTTAAATGATTTAAGAAAATCTGCAGAATCTAAGCGAAGAGAAGCTAAAAGAAAAGCAGACATAGCTTCAGGAAAACTAAAGGTAACTAGAAAAACAAAGCCTATAGGAGGTCGTCAAAGGTTGGCTGCTGATGGAAAGACCTGGGTAGATATTAAATAAAGGAACAAAGATAACTGGGCGTACCATACCCAAAAGTTCCTGTAACCGAAGGGGATCTCAAACGAGGTCCCCTTCATTGTTTTTATCCATCACAGGCAATACAATCTTCACTCATAGCTTGCTGTGCTATATCACCACGTAGTACTGATTCAGTTCTAGTATAGTACAAAGTTTTAATACCTTTTTTCCATGCTGACATATGAACCTGATTAATCCATTTAGGTGTAGCCACGCTAGGAAACGCTAGATTTAAACTAACAGACTGATCTATGTACTGTTGTCGTATACCAGCTTGATTTACTAGTTCGAGTTGATTGATTTCTTTAAACGTTTTAAAAACGTCCTTAGCTGGTACATCATGTGGTCCAACCACAACCCCGTCAAGCTCAGATAGACCTTGAACACTACCACCATCTGCCAGTATTTTATCCCAAGTTTCATTTGTATTTATTTTAAGTTTTCTAAGTAATTTTAAAAGTGTAGGGTTTTTTCTTATAAAAGTACCTTTAGCTGACTGCTCTGTAAATACATTAGCAGCCCAAGGTTCTATTCCCGGCGAAATGTTTCCGCTAAGCTTTGAATTACTAACAGTGGGAGCAATAGCGCGCAGGTGAGTATTACGCATGCCAGTACCAACACACCACAAAGGTTCACCATAAACCTCAGCAAGATCTCTACTAGCTCTTTCGCTTTCGATTTTAATTTGCGAAAATATTTTCCTAGTTTCAAACTGAGCAAGTAGACCTTCAAAAGGAATAGCCTTTTCTTGGAGGTACGTGTGCCATCCAAGTACACCCAGTCCGAGTGCTCGTCCTTTGCTAGCAGAACGAATGGCATTTTCAAAACCTCTAAGTCCTTTGGCTCTTTGAATAAATTCCTCCATAACGCCATCAAGAAACCACGTGGCGTGTATATAAGGTTAGTACCTTTCCATTCATCATATTTAGCTAAATTTAATGACGATAAGCAACATACAAAGCTATGATTCTCATCTGTGTGTAATGTAATCTCTGAACATATGTTTGTCATATGTACCTTTAAGCCATTGTCTTTGTAGGCTCGTGGGTTATTTTTATTTGTATTCCCCTTAAAAAGGATGTAAGGTTCGCCAGTAGCTTTACGCTTTTGAAGTAATTTTCCCCAACGTTTTCTAGCGTCTCTATCTCCTTGTTCAATTCGTCGCATAAATTTATCGCCAACCACAGCGCACTGGTGCATGTTAAGTGATTGTCTGTTGACATCACCTTTAGGTTCACGTATTTCGAGCCACTCATCGAAATCGGGGTGATCAATATTAATATTAACTGATGCAGCTCCTCGTCTGACAGATCCTTGATTAGTGGCAAGTATTGTCGAGTCGTATATTTTACAAAACGGCACAACGCCATCACTTGTTCCATTACCTGTTATTTTAGCGCCGGCGGGTCTGATCATATTAATACCAATGCCAACTCCACCGCCGTGCTTAGCGAGTAGCATCATCTCTAAGTTTTTCTGTCCTATGTCCTGTATCGAGTCTGCAACATCAATGCCAAAGCAAGATATAGGTAAACCGCGATCAGTCCCTGTATTTGATAACACAGGACTAGCCAGACACAACCAACCATTCCAAATATAATCAAAGAACGTTCCGGCCATCTCAGGTTTGTAAAGTCTACGCGCAACTGTTTTAGCAACTCGCATGTATGCTTCACGAGGTGTTTCACCTTGAAGCAAGTAACCGCCTGCAATAGTTTTTTTGTATACGTCTGTATTACCCCATACAGGGTAATCTTCTCCTTTTTTCCACTCATTGTTCCACATTTATCTTTTATTTTTTTTGAGTATTCTAACGCATAATCTAAGTGAGCCTCTTCCCAATGTTTCCTATATGGAGCGCCATTAGGAAAAGTTTTATCACAAAGACTGCATTTAATTATATCTTTAGACACCGTTTATTAAGTGTATAATCCATGCTATTAAACCGTTAACGTTTAAAGCAACTAAGTTCCATTGTTTACGTGATGATGTTTGTACTATCACACATATAAAACCCATAATAAAAAATATAGGGTTAATAGTCCATTGCCCTGCTATGACAAAGCCTGCGCCCATGTACCCGACACGCGACGCAAACTTCTGCCAAGATGTGAGCTTATTAGTATAGCGTAAGGCTTTAATCAGCCTGTACTTCCATATTCTTTTTCTCTCCATCTTCTTTTAGTTTAGTTTTTAATTCCTCTATTGCTTCGTCATAACCTGGCATCAATTTTACAGTCTCCAGTGTACCTACAGACAAGTCTTTTAAATAAGCATTTTCATCTAGTAATTGCTTAATTATATTAATCGCTGCTTGTATCTTTTTCTAGCAGATCTGTTCTGCTTTGTTTACTTCCTTCATATAAGTCTTTTCTATATCTTTATTAGTTATGTTACCAAATATCTTCGAAGTCTTCCCTTCGCCAGCTTTGCTATAATCCGTCGGCCGTATTGCGAAAAATCAGTATGAGTGACCCCGCCGGTAAGATGATAGAACCAATCAAGATTAGACGCTGCGTTCTTGTCATACGCGAAATAGTCCCAAGGTCAACGTAACCCAGTTCAACAAGTTTTTCATTTGCTCTCTTTTTTATAAAATGCGTAAGATCATTTGATGATATGCCTTCGATATCACCCATCTCAAACATTTTGTTAATATACTTAGTTTCAAGTACCACCATGGTTTCTGCAGCTTTTACTATATCTTCTCGACATAAATTCAGTAATTGATTGTTTTCGCTGCACATATCGCGGAAAAGCTTACAACCCATCTTACTGTGTAAGCTCTCATCGCGAACAGACCATTTCATTTGCTGTCCGATGCCTTTAAGTAAATTGCGAAGCTGAAAACTATAAAGGACTGCAAAAGCACTATACAGACTAACTCCTTCAGCGAAGGCTGAAAATACAGCCAAGCTTTTACCAATACCAACTGCGTTATCACCGTCGTAAGCAACCAAATTATCAAATCTCTCAGCCGTCGCCGGTTCGTGTAAGAATGCTTCATAATCTTCTAATCCTAATGTTTCATTTAAATAACTATATGCTACTGCGTGTATCGTCTCTTGCGATCCAAACATCATAGCCATTTGCTGTATTTCATACTTTGGAAACCAGCTTACTACTTTTTGGGTCCAGTAATCAGAAACCGCACACTCCGTCTGCGCGAAGCCGAGCAGTATATTACCGACCAGGTTCTTTTCTTTATCATTTAATCTTTCGTTCCAATCTTTAACATCACCGCTCATTGGTATTTCTGTATGTAACCAAAATGCTTGAGCTTGCTTTAACCAACCTTCTGTGTAATACTCTGGGTACTCAAAAGGCTTATACGGTATTCTTTTATCAAATAGTCCCATTATTTATACACTTCTAATGCTATATCAATTAGCGGTAAATAAATAACGTGGGTTGTTTGTTCTTCTTCTTCGTATGATCTCATACCGACTAATAAGCCTGGATAAGTACCTATTGACAGGCTCCATTGTTTTTTCTGCTTACTCATATTTTTTTGCTTAATATTAAAGGTGATTCATCTTTGTTTGTTGATACAAAATAACAAGCATCATTCTCATGTACTATTATTTCTTTATCTTTAAATGTCTTAGGATATTTAGCTAAAACATAATCAATAACATTTGATCCCATATCTATCTTGTATTTCTATTAGTTCTTTGTATTTTACTTTGCCTCGCGCTTCCCAACTCCATTGCCACCATTTGTCGATTTGACGCTCAGCATACTTTTGTCTTGCTATCCTTTTCGCCTCGAAAGGATTAGCTTTACTGTCTCGTCGCATTCTTTTTGATTTTGTGGTTTATATAGTGTTACATTAGGAAACTGCGTCATAACTAGTCTTTTAAACAACTTCCAACGCATTGGAAATGATTCATTAGCTCTACCTTTTGTTTCAATTATAAAGTCATCACCAATAAAATCAGGTGTGTACTTAATAGGTAGTATACGCTTGCAGCCTCTGTTTTTGTAATCACCTTTGCCGTTAGCACATCTTTCGTATACTTCATTATCAAAATGAAAGCCAGCTAGTAAAACAAAGGTTTCACCTTCATATTTAGACTTGATCTTTGCATTTTTTAATGCCATATACATATAACGCTCAAGGCCAGATGCAAAGTTAATACCATCATATGATACTTTCTTTGACTGTACTGGCCCGCGTTTTTTCTTGCGTTTATAAGGTCTCCTCTTCATTTATTTCAATGTCGTGATAGTGTAAACCATCGTTACCGTTTTGACCTATAACGTTTATACGATTAAGCATTGCCTCTTCGATCTCATCAGTCAAACAACGTTTAGCAGCTTCAATATATAATAAAGCATCCATTAGTTCTTCTTGTACATCAACTAAGAAACGATTAAGATCTTTTTCTTGACCTTCTATTTCTTGCATCATTGTAGCTCCGTACTTTTTCTGACCGATCATACTGCGTTGATCCATTTTCTTAAGTACTGCTAGTACTATTTCATCTTTAGTGTCTATCTTCATAACGTCTCTTTTACAAATGTTCCATTAAGCATTTTACCTTTTCGCATAGCTATTTCAGTGTATGCAGAATCAATACAGTCTTCAATAGTAAAACCTTCTAAGTGCGCTAGGTTTGTAAGCACTACAACCATATCGCCAATAGCATCTTGTACTTCTGGTTTATCTTGTTTTAGTATTGCTTGTGCAAGCTCACCAGCTTCTTCTTGTAGTTTAACATACTGAGTATGTGAATTACCTTTATCGTATAAGCCTCTTTCTTGTGCCCATGTTCTTATAAGATCAAATCTGTTTGAAACTTTATCTACGCTGGTATCATACTTAAGCTTCGGCGTGTGCGCTGGGTTATAAAATGCTTCATAAAAAGCTTTATTATATATGTATGATCTATTTTGATTATACATAGATTCAGACACGTTAGCCATTATCCAATTAATGTTCTCTTTTGTTATTTCAAACTGGCCGAACTTTGTTTTCCATTTTAAACCTATGTTATCCTGTAATCGTCCTTTTAACTTATTAACTGGACAAGGGAAAGTTGAGGTCTGCTCTGTTGCGTTTATATTCATATTTTTAAATAAGTGTTTATATAGTTTTCTATCGACCTTATAGCCGTAAGACTTTTGAAGTTCTATTTCACGGTCTGATATATAATCTATATCGTCTGACTGTTCAAGAACTTCATACTCATTCTCCTTGTAACCTTGCACAAGGGTAACCCTGTTATTAAGATCACGTGTAACGCCGATCTTTTTACCAGGTATGTGGTACAAATAATACATAAGTTATAATTTATCGTTATATAGATGCATGTTGTGTGCGTGGTGGTAATACCAACCAATTTCTAAATTCAGTCTGTAAGCAATCATTTTTTTGCAATGATGAGAATTGATACTGATCATTACAGAAACCGTACCAGATGTCATTAGAACGCATATAGACGGACATACACAATTGTTGTCTATAATTGTAAACTGAACTGCATAAGTACAAGGCGTATCTTTCTTGTATTTGTCATATTCTTTTCCGTCATATATACTAATTGCTGCATGACGTGTATTAGGATTTGTTTTAAGCTTTGCACAGACGTAGTCTATTTGAGCTTTACGTTTCCACTGATAACCATAGTTGAATTAACATTACGATCACATCAGCCATACGTTCCCATATCGGTGGTATTTTACCATATAGCTCACCTAGCTTATCAATACTAGGATCACCAGACAAATACCATTGCCATTCAGCTTCAGCATATTCTAAACTCCAATTACGTTCTACGTTTTTGATATGGTTATCTTCAGGGTTTATCATATAAAAGCCACAGTTAAATATAGCCTGCGTGCCATCAAACTCTATACCGTTTATAATAACTTCATCGAGTAAAGCTTCATATGCTTCATCTGCGTTGTGAAATGTGTTTTTCATAATAGTATTTATAATATTCGTAAATCTTCTCCCATATCAAACCTTTAATATAATGACTAGGATCTTCATGTGTTCTACCATTGTTTGTTATAACAATAGACCATCGCGTCTCGTTAATAGCTTTAGGTGCAATATATATTTTATTTCTTATACACCATCTGTAAGCCTCTAATTCTAACTCTGACGTTATGTATGTACCCATGCTTATCTTTTTAGCCCATGCCATTTATTCCCAAGGCATTGGATCGTCACCAATATTAATAGGTTCGTGTGGTATAAAACAACCTGACTTTGGCTCCCACTTAAAATGTGCTTCAGCTTGGTTTTCACCAAGGTTTTGAAACTTAACTTTAAGTACTTTAGCTTTAACCGTTTTGTTTTCATAGTCTCTATGAACTAATAAACCGTGATAACTAGCATCGTACCATTCGCCACCACCTTTAATGCTGTACATTGTAGGCTCTTCAATCTTGCCGTCTTTGTCTTTATACATTTTAGTTGGGTGAGCAACTACAAAAACTAAAACATCATACTTTTTAGCAAACATTTCAATTTTAGTTAAGTACTCCATTGTATAGCGGTTAACATCTTCTGTTTTACAGTCAACGTCTCTGACTTTATTAAATGGATCAATAACAAGGCATTTAATACCTTTACGTTTAACTAGCTCAGCGCCTTTACGTAATACTGACTCTAGCGTGTATCGTTCCATATCAATATGAAAGAAATTAGTATTACAATGATCTGCTACTTTATTCCATCTCTCACCGTGTATATCAGAAGCTGTTGGCATACCTTGCCAAACCTTACGCATTAATTTATGTGCGTGGAGGTAAGTTGGTACATTTTCCGGACTAGCAAACGCCGTTTTCCAGCCATAGTTTTGGTTATAGCCAATAACCATCTGATCGACAAAATCTGATTTGCCGCTACTCGGAATACCAGTAACAGTAATAAACTGACCAGTGTAAGTCGAAAAGATGTTATCAAAATTCTCCAAGCCAATTTGATATCCAGGTTTAAACCCGTTACGTACAAAGTCTGTGACTTCGTCTTCAATGTCCCTAAATGTCGTGACATTTTCAAGCGGGACTGGGCGTGAGCTCGAAATACGCTCTGCCAATTGCTCTTTGCCATATTTCTGTAAATATTCGTTAGCATCCTTACAATCATCAAACGTAGCTATATAGCATACTTCAGAACCTAATCGTCTTATAAGCTCTGCTTGTAATGCTTGACCTGCTTCGTCTGAATCTACGGCTAATATAACTTTTTCTTTATCTTCAAAATAATCAATACAGTTATCAAGATAATCTAAGTTGTTAGTATTCAGTGTAGCTCCGTTAGGTACAGATATTGCGTTTTAATACCAGCTTCATGTAAAGCTAACACATCCATTTCGCCTTCAACTATGACACAAGAGTCATAACCTACAATGCTATCAATATTATAGAATACTTTTTCAGCCCCTTTAAATAATTTAAAGTTCTTTCTTCCATCGCGGTATTTAATGTTTATTAACTCACCGCCTATAAAATAATTGAACTTTATTGCGTTCTCGGTTTTACCGGTTTGCGGCATATATTCAGATCCCTCACCGACTTTTAAATCAGTGAGGGTTTTCTGAGATATACCTCTTGTTTAAACCATTCAACTACTTTAGTTTGGCGCAATGCCTGCGTACTTAGGTTTTTCATAAACCTTTACGGTTTCGCCTTTACGTTTATAAGTATGTAGTTGAAATGATTTATTACAATTGTGACAAGTACCGAGACCCGTTCCCAATCATAAGACGCACATTTTTCTTTTGATTCTTAGGTTTCCTGCATACGGTAGACAAAGGGCATATACCCTGTTTCTTACCTTCTTCTAGGCCATGTTGATTGAATTCATCAATCACAAATCCATTGATCTCTGTTGTTTGCATTTAATTTAATTTAATCTTCAATTAATGTCACATTACCATTATCGTCTTTAGATAATCTTCTTGTTTTGGTAGTCATCTACTGGTTGTGCAGCTGGTGCTGCTTGTTGCGGTTGGTCATCACGTGGCGCGGTTGCAACATTATCACCGTTAGTCCAAACTACTTGTACATTACCTAAGTAAGTTTTAGCAGTTTTAGATTCACGTTCTTCTTTTGATTGAGCTACAACAATAGGACCTTGATTACCAAACTGATCTGGCTCATCATTAATCGTAATTGTTATAGGTAAGTATTTACCTTTTTTACCTATGATAATTTTATCTTTAGGTATTTCATTAAGGTTAATACTAGCTTTAATTATACTTGCCATTATACGTAAGAATTTAATTGATTAAACATGCTCTGCATCTGATCTTTAGTAGCATTGCTGTTACGACGTAGATTATCTACAGCTTTAACGTGTGTTTGGTTTTTGTAAAAGTTGTTTATGCTAGTTTCTAATCCTGTTACACTGCATACTTTTGTTTGGTTTTTTCTGGTTCTTGCCATTTGTTTATAAGGTTTGATTAATAAAAAATTGTTGAGGATCAAAATCCTCGGATTGATAAAATAGTTTATATTGTTCTGATGCTCGTTGAACTTTATCAGCTCCTCTCTCATAAAATTGCGGAGAACAGTCGAATATACCTATTTGATGTGTATTCTTGTCTATAGCTATAAATATAAATTCATAACCAAATAACTTACTGTAAATATAAGCTTGACTGTCGTAGTTGTACTTAGAAGCAGACCACTTAAACTTATTAAGATCTGCAGTTGTCTTTAGATCAATAATAAGTTTTTCATCGTGGTTTACTATATCTGCTTTACCTTTCCATTTTAGACCTTCAAGCTCTGTAATACCTGGTCGTTCATATTCTACATTTATACCGCGTATAAGATCTCTACACATATCGTTTGCTAACACCTTTTCAGTCATTAGATCGATCTTATCTACTTCGTGCTGTAGTAAACACATTTCACCGCCAGATATCTCTTTATATGCTTTAGTATTTCTTGTGGTTGACTCTACTATTTTAAACTTTTTAAGTTTTTCAGGTTCGAGTATAGCCGTGTGAAAGTACCCGCCAACCAAAAAGCTGGTATTTGCTTTGATGGTTGACCAAGCGCTAAAGGATTTGTAAGTAACGTAGAAATATCAGAATTACTAAGGTATTGTTTTCCAAATTTACCGTAATAGTGTTCGTCATTTTCTAGCTTTTTTAATACGTCTTTCATTATAGAGTATTTAATTCTGCCTCAACTTCTTTAGATAAGGCATATTTAGCTTTTATAGCATCTAACTTGCCTCCTGATTTTAAATAGGCTCTAGCTTTTGAAAAAGCTGGATCTTTTGTAGAGGTTAACGTGTTTTTTGCTTTCGGTGCTTTACCGTGTGTATTAACAGCATCGCTGTCTTGAGTGTCATCGATTAGAAATAAATTGCCTAAGGCATATTTCTTACCGTAGCTCGAAGCAGAACCAAACTGTTGAGGTACTTGCATACCTTTTTGAGCCAAGTCTACGCCAACTAAAGCTGTAGCTACGATGTTATTATCACCGTCAGATACAGTTGCACTAGTTTGTAGTATTGGCATAGGATCACTAGCGATTAGTTCTTCATTAATCGTTACTGATACTCCTAACTCTAATAGATAGGGTTTTGTTGCTTCGAGAATGTCTTCGGCTGATCTGAAGTAGTATTTGCCGAATGAGTTAAACCTTGATTTTTTAGATTTAAACTTTGTCTGGATTGTAGCCAGCTTTTCATTTATGGTCATATGGTTTATTGTTTTGGTATATTAATATAATTACACATTGATTTGATGTTTTACATATCTAACTTACACAAAGTCAAGCACTTGCGAGTGATCAACATTGTCAATTAGTTTTGTACAGCAGACTTGTTTTTAGCTCAGAAACACGAACATAAGCGCCTGATCCTTTAATGCCTAGTTTGTCTGCTATTTCATTAGCAGAGTGTTTGTCACAGTCAAGACCGTAGCTAATCTTAATACTTCATATTCGTTTTTATCAAGGTATTTTTCCATTAAACCTTTTAAGTAAATATTAAGTATTTGTATGTTATACGGTTCTGATTTATCTGCTATTTGATACATCATATTTTCTTCATCGTCATTAGTTACTTGCGCATCTATACTTAAAAACATACTGTTGAAAAATATTTCAACCATCTTTTTGTCTTTAGGGTTTTACGTATTTCATTTAGCTTATGCTCTGGTATACGCATGCCGCCTCTAGCCATGTCTATGCGTCGTCTAATGATTCCTTTTATTCGTTTTGCAAAGAACGACTTTAATGTTTTTCTATGTCTTCTGACTCAGCTAAATTAACCAATCAAGCTTGTCTACGGCTTTAATTAAACCTTCAGCTCCGATCTGTATAAGATCATTAATACTTAATACGCCTGATGCCTGTTGTGTTGTTGAAAATTTACGAGCTAGATTTTCTACAAGCGGTATAAACTTTATAATAAGCTCATCTCGTTTATAGTAGTCATAAAACTTATCATCAGGCATAGACTTTTAAGATCTTCTTTGTATCTTATGTAATTCTGTACATTATACTTTTTCATATTGTTCTATTTTATCAAAAGCTTTTTCCATTAGCTCATTATTAGCATAGTATACGTTACCGATACTCGCCATCCACTCATTGAATTCTTTGATCATAATTGTTTGTTTAGTAATTCTTTTTCTTTCTTAAGCTCATCACACATATTTCTTTGTATTGTACGAGCTGAACAATCAAGTAAACCAGCTATGCGGCCTATTGTAATATTTTTTGCCCATACTCATTTAAGTCTAACATGCATTGATAAATAGCTTCTTGATCAATACGTCTTAATCTACCAATTAATTTTCCCACAATACTCATTTTTTGTTCAGGAGTTAAACCGCTATAGTCTTTAAATAATATTTTACGTTTCTTATTTACAGGAGGTTCACATCCACTAATTAAAACATCATTTATCATAGCGTCTAGCTTTTTATCACTAATAAAAAATGTTACAAAGCCATTATCTTTATCAGCTATAAATCTAAATACTTTTGGTAGATTATTGACAGGTAAACCGTCGTAATTATTTAAATAATATAGAACATAAAAATGCCACTTCAAAGAACGATACGTAGTTATCTTAGCCTTGCTATTAAACAAGTGATAAGCTTCGTGTGTACCGTCCTCGTAGTATTTATACAATGCGGTTTCAACAGTAGGTACATCATTAACAGGATCTCTCCTGTAATTTACCCCTACGATCATTCAACCATTTTATGTTTCTACTGTGTGACATTAGCCCCTTACTTTACTACCTTTAAGGGCTTTTGTCACCCTTGGTTTAACAAAATTTTTAATTTTGGTTCTTATTCCGAATGCATCCGTTTGTAGTAGATGCTTATACGTCTTTATTCTACTCATATAGTTTATCTAATATTTCTACTTAATATCATGATGATATAATTTATTAACTTACTCATAATCCTGATTTTGTAAAAAGTAATTATATACTTCTGGTATATGCTTTTTGTAGTAAGGTTGTTCATCTTTAACCCACTTTTTTAGTTGAGCTTTAGATTCAAAACCAACTTTATTCCAGAAGCCGTCAGATCTTTGTATTGTGTCAAATGTTGGCTCTATATCGTCAATAAAATTACCGACTGTCCAACCTTCCCATATATGTTTATCTCTATTCATAATTTCTAAGTGTTTTAAATAGCGGGTGTCTGTAAGAACCTGCTTGTGTTCGTTGAAAATAAGTAAAGGTAGCACGCTGACCGATATAGTCATGTATATTGTCAAGTATTACTTTACGATCTTTAAAGTTGTAGCCTTTACCAATTGGGCAACCAAACTTATTACCATCATCATCTTGCATAAAGAACTTGCCAATAAGACCTGTAAACTTGCCTTTGCCTGCTTCGTAGCCAATAATTGTAGCTTCTGTGTCATGAAAGTCTTTAAACTTTTGCAAGTTGTAAGATCGTTTTTGCTCGTAAAAGCCATTTGTACGTAGCATAGAGCCTTCGTAGCCTTTAGCTAGATGTACATCATGTAGCATTTTAGCTTCAGCCATATTATCAACTGTAGTGTTAGCAATCAATGTCATGGTCTTAGCAATAGGTAGTTGGTTTCTTAGCCAATTGTATCTATATTCATAGCGGAGTTTGTTATGTGAAAATACAGTATCGTACACGTGATATTGTACAAGATTAGCAGCCTCAGATCTGTCGTCTTTAGTTGGTTTTGTTTTCTGACCAAAGATATGATCTTTTCAAAATCGTGCTTTAGATCGTGATTATACAACTCACCATCAAGTACAGCCGTTGGAAAGGCCGCAAAAGTCTTCAAGATCTTCTTCAAGGTGAGCTAAGTTTTTAAATTGTTTGCCGGTACGAGAGTACGCGCCTTCATAGTAAATATACAACGCACGCCATCAAGCTTTGGTTGTATAAAATTCTTTGCATCCCAGTCTATTTCTTTTTTACCGACTTTATGTGCAAGCATTGGTTTTATCATAAGTTATTTAGTTTTTCTTCTATGTGTTTAATTTTTCCTGCAATTACTGCAGCTTTTTCATACTGTTCTGATTTTTCATATGATGACAATAGCGTCATAAGCCTAGCAAGTTCTGCAAGTAAAAGCTCTTCTGGGCTTACGTGCCTAACATTACCAAGCTTATCGCTTATTGTTTCTTGCAGATCTATATGGAACTGCTCGTCATATTCTTTTTGTTTAGCAATTAATTTATCTGCAATTAACTCTGCTAATTTATCTATTTCTTTATTTGTCATTATGCTTCAACTTGTTCAGGCCATTCATATCCTTGATCTTCAAGTTCTGATTCAACTTCTTCTATTTTTTATCATACAAATACTCGTATATTTCTGATATAGCATAGTCAACAAAGTCAGCCTCTGTGTCATCTAAGTAAATAGGTGATAACTCATCTCTTATAGCATCAGCTAACGCGTGATGAAGATCACTGTCGTAGTAGTATACATCTTCTGATATACATACATTACCCATATCTTCAGTAGCAACCCATACCTCGTAACCATCTTTAGTTGTTTCGCAATATATAGTAGCCACAGTTGTTATTAAATCTATCTGTAAATTCTACGCCGTAGTAGTCAAGTACCATTTTCTTTTGCCAATCTTGATCAGCTTCATTAACATCTTGCCAACCTTTATCGGTAAGAGTTTTTCTATTAATTCGTCTGTTAGTATTTTACTCATCTATTTCTATTAGTTTAGCAATGTATTGCCATGTTAGTAATTCATTTTCATTAGAGCTCAAGCATCGTTGCAGAAGATCAACTGATAATCTACCATCGCCACCTGCTTTGATATCTCGTTTATAAGTTTTGTTTTCTAGCTGCAGAAAGCTTATCTTTGCAAAAGCTTTATGTCTAGCTCGTTCTTTTATATCTTTATTCATAACCTTTATTTGCGTTAAAAGCATCGCCAAGAAAGTCTAGATTGTTAGGCGTCATTACATCAAAAGCAACACCGTATCTAACATCTGTAAACCAGTAAGTGCTTTTAAGTTCTTCTTTAATACCAGCCATTTTCCAAGAATATTTCTTGTTTGCTTGTTTTATGTTTTTCTTGTACTCAGGCTTTAGCCTTTTCCATAAGTTTAATCGTTTGTTTTCCATATTATTATTATCCAATAGTGTTTGTATTTTGTTTGTAACTAGTTAAGATCTGCTAGTTTATACTCGCCTGATTCAATTTTATCTCTAGTTTGTGCAATATGTTCGCCTAGAAACTCGTTGCGGTATTTACCTGTAGTACGTGAGTAATCCCAGTAGTACTTGTCTAATGTGATCTTACGTTCATTATCTCTGAAAGCAATAACACTGTTATAGCTTTGAAAATAAGTTCCTTCGTCAGTGTATATAACGAATTGATTAGCTACAGGGTTACCTGAGCTATTACTTGTCATTTGTCTAACTTTTGCTGTCATATTCTCCTAGTATTTCTTCGATTTCATATTCGAGGTTAGTAATTTCTCTTGCAAGATCTAAAAAGTTTGAAAGAGCATTAACTTCATAGTTGCTAAGCTCATCTGTTTCTCGATCTTCGATCGCATTTATGCAATCTCTCATGTCTGTGACGGTGTTTTCAAACCGGCAGTAACTCATATTTGGCATTTGTTCTTGTTTTAAAATTAGTAATATTATAAGAGAGATGTGTCCACGAAGCACTTCGATTACGGTTTACCCGCGTTTTGTGTTGGACAAGTATATAGCTGCATATCTGCCATCTCTCTATTAGTGGACGTGGCAGGAATCGAACCTGCGTTACAAAGTGTTGCTGCGATTTTTACTACGGTACCCGCCAACCTACTTTGTCTAACCATTTTCACGCCCATATGCTACAAGCTAGGGTAATAACTATTGAGTGTTTTTAGTGGAGGGCTAAGAACCTCATACACTTGCATTATCACTCGCATTACTACTCGATACTAACTTGTAGCTATTTGTAACTAGTGAGGATTCGAACCTCATACCCGTCGGTAGCCTAAGCGCGGTGCACCACTGTCTTTCGACCGGTGCGCGTCTTACCTGACCTAGTTTCCTTGCCAAAACGTAGAGTTCATAACGATCCCTCACCTACGCTAGGCTGCTAGCTATTCACTTATGTGGCTTCAAAGAAGACATCCGATACTCTTTCAATCGTTCCAACTTTACGTCGCCCTAATTAAGCTACTCGTCTAGCTATTTACGCCGCCAAGCTCTGTGTACAGATGCGCTAACTTCTTGGCTGACGATTTGTATTGTATTACCTGTCTTGTGCTCGATAATAGGTACATAAGAGTACGTTTGAGTTGTTGAACAATCTACACACGTCTTGTAGCCCATATCAAGACGAAGCTGTGGTATTTTTACACCAGGTTTACATTTGCAATACATATTTTTATTTTATTATATTATCCATTAGCGATTGTATTTTGTTTGTAAAGGTATTCGATTGCTCGATCCATTACATCAGCGTGTAGATCATTATAATCATCACCATTTACAGGCTGATCTGCTATTTGCCAAGCAACACTATCATATAGTATTTCCCAGCAGTGATCCGCTACACCTTGTGCTATCGAATCTATTTCTTTCATTTTACTCATTTTCCATATATTTTATTTAACACTCTATCAATTACTGTTAGAGCTAAGTCACTATCATAAGCAATAAACTTTGATAGTATATTAGTATAATCTAATCTATTAGCTATTGAATTACTTGTAAGTAAGTGCACAAGTGTGGTTATAACGTGGTTTTTATTACCATTTATCCATGTTTCTACATAGTATGTAGCTTTTTCTGTTATCATTTTGCATAGTTTTTAAGGTAATAGTTTAACATAAAGTTTAATCTTGTTATTGGCGACAGTATAAGCGCACGAGCTTTAGTCATACCTTTTGATGTATACAACTCACCATTTTGTCTCTGCCATACACATCTATAATTTTGCTCGTATGTAGGATTTAGTTGATACGCTCTATCTGCACCGTTTTGCTTACGTACATAACCTGATTTGAAACAAGCGATGCGTAGTCGAGGTAAGTCTTTTACATTACAAACAGGATTACTTTTAGTAATATAATATTTTAGTCTTTGTTTGCTAAACGAAGGCACAGGAAACTCAAACTCACGAGTTTCATTTTTAGCTTGCCGCTGTGTTGTTACTTCTCTGATTCCGTAGTCGATAAGCATTTACGAACTTTCTTCGAGCATAAACTGCTCTTTTTGCCAATTTGTCATAGGGTTTTTATTAATTTTAGTTGTTCTACTGTAAATTTCTTTGTATTATCTCGCCACATACGGTTGTGAGTGAACTTTCTAGCCTTCGAAAAGGTAGTCTTTTGTCTTACAGTCATTTTATTATACTCCGACTGAGTAAGTCCACTGCACAAACCATCGTGGGCGTGCTTGCGCCTATGCTCGCTTGCACGTAATTTCTTTTGCTGCTCTGCATAGATTAGCAGTTCTTTCATATTAGTTACTACCATGGTAAGTCAACTTTTTCAATGTAAGTTAAACCTTTGTAGTTGAACCATTCGCTGACACCATCTTTGTCTTGATCTTCATTGTATATGAAAGCAAATTTAGGTGGTAGCTCGCCGACATGATAACCTTTGTAGGTTTTAGTGCCGAGGCGAATATAGTTGTTTGGTAAGAATTTTATTTGTTGCATAGTTTTGTTTATTATATTATCCAATAGTATTAATATTTTGTTTGTAATTAGTCTAAGTCATTAGAGTCAATAAAGTAATAAATAACTTCACTGTTATGTTTAAAAGTTATATTGTAACCTAGTACACCTTGTTCTGAGTACCATACTTCATACATTTTACCTACTTTATTATCTTGTAGTACATTGTACATAAATATTAAGTACACTGCAGTTAGAAACACTGCTGTTCCTGCTAGTATTTTTTTCTTCTTCATATTATTTGAATTTAGCTGCTACTTCATATATTTCTTCTTTGTCTTCTGAATCTAGTCCAGGTGTTTGAGTAGCATACATTCTTAGTACATAGTGCACAAAGATGCAATCATTTTCTGTTAGTTTAAGTGTTTTCATATTCTTTGAAAGCTTATATTATTAGTTCTAAAGGCTATTCTGTATTCTTTTACAAGATTTAGAGCTTCTACTCTATTTTCCGCCTCATCTATTATCTCTGGTTCATAGGTGCCATTACACCAATAATATATTATATCTCATCTGAATTTTTACTATATTATCATTGATTA
>UEXL01000047.1_pt1 | contig 72882 bp, 99 predicted proteins | sample 1796671 | NCBI WGS metagenome assembly UEXL01 (sample SAMEA4772471, study PRJEB27181) | metagenome | reverse complement strand
AATTCAGGGGAGTAAGGGAAAAAGCAGTTTCGAGCTACGAGTTTCGAGTTGCGAAAGTCAAAAGCAGTTGAAAGTTCAAAGTTTAAAGTTGAAACGCGGGATGGCTGCGGAGGAACGGAAAGGCCGTGCCCGCGATTCACCTCCCGCTTTCGGACAGGCAAGCTGGCTCTCCCACAAACAAGCCGGGCAGCATTCTGTGGGAGGCTCAGCTTGCCTGAGCGAATTCAGCCTTTAGGGGTAGTCATCGTGGGCAAGGCCTGAACCTTGCCCGCGTGTTGCGTGCCGCGTTATTGCGTTATTCCGCAATCCATTGCAGAAATTCGCGACGCTCTTCTGCGGTGGCCTGTTTCCACTGGGCTTTCAGGGTGTCCAGGTAGTTAGCTTCCGGGGCGACGGTGGTGCCCTTTTGTGCGTTGACAGCCTTGGCGCCGGCTCCAGCTCCAGCTGCTGCCTGGGGCGTTACGCTGTTGCTGGGGGCGGTGGCAACTTCTTCGCCGGTGATCGGCGCCAGGAAGCCGCGGTTGAGGATCAGGCCGGATTCCTCGGCGTCTACCCGGTCGCCGGTTTTGGTGTTTTCCACCCAGCCGTAAAAGCTGTCTTCCAAGGAACGGGCCTCGTCCACGTCTTGTGGTTTGTTGAAGCCCAGCAGCCATTGGCCGCCGGCATTGCCATCGATGATGAAGTTGGCCGGATTGGTTTTCACGATCTCATGGTTGTCTGCATCCAGCTGCCACAACTCCTTGTAGTAGGCGAGGATCTCGTAGCGGCCAGGGGGCCAGTTTCAGTTCCTTGAAATCGCTGGCGAAAAAGGTATTCACCCCTTCCACTTCCTTGCCGTTGATGGTGAACACTTCAATTTCGCTGGGCACCTTTACGGTGAGCACCTGGCTGTCGGATTTGGCCGGGCCGTCGTATAGCTGGACTACCGGGCTGCGGGCGCAGGCGGTCAGGAACAGAGCGCAAAGGGTGAGGGTAAGCAGACGCAGGGACAACATGGTTTCTCCTTGGAGCGCGTGTTGGGGGAAGGCGCGGGCCGGCCAGTCTGGCTGGCTCCTGTGTCAGTTATGTGACAATTCGATCAAGAGAGGATATCAGAATCCCCAGGTATCGACTTTGCTCGGCGGCTGGTTGCGGTTCAGGGCGGTCATGCCCCGAGCGCAACGCACGACCCACCAGACAAAGATCAGCACCATCAACAGCCAGCCGATTAGCGCCAGGGTGGTGATGCCGGCGATGAACCAGTACAGCAGGCCGATCCAGAAGGTGCGGTACTGAAAACGGAAGTGTTCGCGTAGCGGCGGCGGGGCGTCACTGGCATTGATGTGGGCAATGACGACGCCGACCAGGGCGGTGATTCCGCCGGTGATCAGGCCGACCAGATGCAGGACATAGACCGCCCGGACCAGGCTGGCGGTGCTGGTATTGCTCATTGACGGCTCTCCTTAACGGGGCGGTTCTTGGCTGGCGCGGGGCTGCCGCTGGCGTTACAGGCCAAGGTACAGGCGTCCAAGGTTTCAAACGGCACGCTGCCCTTGCAGCCGCCCCAGATGAAGGCCTCGCAGCTGCCGGTGTCGGCATCGTAGTAATAGCGCTGGAAGGCGGCCTTGCACATGCCGGACTCTGGTGGCTGCTGGCAGGCATCCGGCAGGCTGGCGGTGGTGCCGGGTTCCTGATTGTTCTGGCAACCCACGAGCAGGGCGGCGGTGACAATGAGGGAAAGAAACAGGGTACGCATAGCAATTCCTTTTTAGCTTCCGGCGCGGTGTGTTGGGCCGGTATATTCTCCATTAGTGCTACTTTACCGGACTCTGAATGCGGCGGTAACCGGTTCATGTTTTTGCCGATAAATCGGCACTATGCTGGCAATCAAGACTTGGCAGAGGGAAGAGGGGAGTGCAGATGAAACAAGGGTTGCAGATCGTTAGCCTGGCGGCAGCGCGCTGTTGGCAGCACCGGCTTGGGCCCAGAACGGGCAATACATGTTTCTACAGGCAGGCACGTTGCAGCTGGGTGATGAAGACACGACCGTGACCGCCAATGGCGCCACGCTTGATGGTGACTACGACGATTTGCCGTTCTTCACCGGTGGAGTGCAGCAAATTCTGGGTGGCGGTGACCGCTTCCGCTACGGCTATGAAGGCGGTGCGGTGGTCAGCTGGCAGAACGATTCGGTGAATTATTCCGGGGTGGTGGACGGTGGCGCCACCGTGAATATTAAGGTGGAGAACGAGATGTTCTTGTTTGGCACCATGCTGGGTGGCTACGGGGATATCAATTTCAGTGACCGTGCCCGGCTGTTTCTGTCCGGTGGTCCCATGCTGTTGATGGGGTCACTTAAACAGGAGCAGGACAGACCCTACCCCCAGCCGTTGAGTTCGACAGTGGTGGTGAACGGGGATGACCGGGATTTCAGTTTTGGCTATGGCGCCTATGCCTCTCTCGGGCTGATTTTTTCGGTGGGTAGCAAATCCGAGTTCGGTGTGGTGGTGCGCGAGCAGGCCGTGGAGATGGATTTCAACGATGCCATCGCGGATTTCCCTTATGACGGCACCCAGTACATGTTGAGTTTCGGTTACACGATGTAGCGACGAACTACGCTCGACTGAATGGGGAGCTTGGGAGCTTGGGAGCTTGGGAGCTTGGGCGCTTGTCGCCTTGCTACGCTCGGTTCGTCCCCTGGAAGGGAACTCCTGCAGGGGTGCGAACCCGGATGTAGCGAGAGTGTTTTCTGAGGGTGGACGCTTTCAGCGTTAATCCGCGCGCATATGTTTTTGATCCCGGGGTAGGGTGTCGCCGCGCAGGCGGATCACGGCTTTTTGCAGCAGCAGGTTGTTGGGCAATGTGTAGCGGTGGCCCAGCTCATCCTGAATGGTGATGAAAATCAGCCCCATGTGGCGGATCTGCCCGGTCACGGTGTTATCGCCATCCAGCAGGCGAATGCGGTCCCCTACTCTATAGGGGGCACTGAAAAACAGAATGATGGCGGCGGTGGCGTTGCTGAGCATGGACCAGCTGGCAAACAACGCCACGCCGAGTAATGCCATCAGCGAGGTGGCAAACACCATCAGGCCGTCGCCTTTCAATCCCCACAACACACCAATGGCGATCAGGCTGATGATCAGGCAGGCGCTGTTGATGACCACGGCTGTTTGGAAGATACGGGCGCGGGAATAATTGCGGCGCCGGCCCAGCCGCTTGGTGATGCCGCGCAGCAGGATGGACAGGGCCCAACCCAGAATAGCGATGACGACGGTGAGTCCCCATTTCATTACTACTGAATCCATGTTCTATCCGTGCTTGCCTGAACCAAAGGGGTTGTGGGTACGCTTCGTGGCCGATGGTGGACATGGGGCCGTGGCCTGGAATAAAGGATACGTCGTCATCCAGGGTCAGCAGCTGGTCCTGGATGGCTTGAATCAGGGTGTCGTGATCCCCCTTGGGGAAATCGGTGCGGCCGATGGAGCCGTTGAACAATACATCGCCCACGACCACCAGCTTGGCTTCCGGTTGATAGAACACCACATGGCCGGGGGTGTGTCCCGGGCAGTGGCGTACTTCGAGGCGGGTTTCCCCCACGGTGACGCTGTCACCTTGTTCCAGCCAGCGGTTGGGGGTGAACGGGCGTGATGGCGCAAAGCCCATCATCTGCGCCTGCTGGGGCAACATGTCGATCCAGAACTGGTCGTCTCGGTGCGGCCCTTCGATGGGCAAGGACAGCCGATCGGCCAGGTCTGCCACGGCGCCAATGTGGTCCAGGTGCGCGTGGGTGACGAGAATCTTTTCCGGGGTGCCGCCCACCTGTTCAAGCGCGGTGAGGATGTTCTCCAGGTCGCCACCGGGATCCACGATGGCAAGCTTGTCCGTGATTTCGCACTTCAGAAAGGAGCAATTCTGCTGAAACGGGGTGACCGGCAGGATGGCGTACTTCATGGCTGTCTGTTCGGTGGAAAATGTGCCACGCAGTATAGCGTTAATCCGGGCGGGTGTTCATTCCCTCAGGGGGCTTCGGGCATGGGAAAATAGGGTCAGATTCAGACGCAGGAGGGGTCTGAATCTGGCCGATTGGTGGTATTTTAAGGATCTATATCAATGATCAAAGGAAGGGAATCATGGATAGGGAGACGATCCAGCCGTATCTGGATAAGGCGATTGAGCTGGGCATGGCGTATTTGCCCAAGGTGGTGCCGGCGGTGTGCTGATTCTGTTCTTCAAGCCGTACCGGCTGGGCGATATTATCGAAACGCAGGGCCATACCGGGCGAGTCTGGGATATCCTGATCTTCAATACCATCCTGATTACTTACGATAACCAGCGCATCGTGATTCCCAACGGGCTCATGTCCAACGGCTGCATCAAGAACATTTTCGTGGAACCCCAGCGGCGCGTAGATATCGAGTTTGGTATCAGCTATGGCGATAGCATTGAAGCGGCGCGGGCGGCGATATAGGCAGTGATCGATAGCGATGATCGCATTCTTGATGGCGGGGAGTTTAATCCGAATATTTTTGTGTCTGCCCATGCCGACAGCAGCATCAATATGCTGACGCGGGTGTGGGTGAATTCGGAGGATTACTGGCCGGTGTACTTTGGTTTGTTCGAGCAGGTGAAATACGCCTTCGACAAGGCCGGCATCACCATTCCTTTCCCGCAGCGGGATGTGCATTTGTTTCGCAGAGCTAAAAAGCTTCGAGCTACTAGCGGCTAGCTTGGAGAGAAAACCAAAAGCTAGTCGCTAGTAGCTGGAGACGAAGCCGTGCTGATTTATCGCTTCTCCAGCACCACCGGCAGCCCATCCTTTGGCATGATCAGCGGCACCTGCTGGGTGGGCAGGTCATAGCCGGGTTGGACGCTGACGCGATAACGTTGCAGGAACTGGAACAGGAAGGTTTTGGTTTGCAGTTCGGCAAAGTTCAGGCCCAGACATTTGTGGTGGTGGCCGCCACCGAAAGGGACCCACTGATAAAAGTGTTTCTTGTGTTCAGCGCGTTCGTCACTGAAACGCTCCGGGTCGAAGGTGGTCGGGTTGCTCCAGTACTCTTCCATGTAGTGAGTGTAGAGCGTGGACACGTTGACCAAGGTATTCTTGGGCAAGGTGTAACCCTGATACTCCACGTCTTTGACGGTGCGACGGGGGAAGGTGGTCAGCGCCGGGCGCATGCGCAGGGTTTCGCGAAATACCCAGCTGGTTTTTTCCATTTTCCCCAGGTCGTCGTAGTCTAGTGTGTCCTTGCCCAGGCTTTTCATTTCTTCTATCAATACATCCTGCCAGTGAGGGTGTTTGGCCAGCATGTAAATGATAGAACACAGGGTACTGGTGGTGGTGTCGTGGGCCGCGAACAACAGGAAGATCATGTGGTTCATCACGTCCTGATCCGACAGGCCACCTTCTTCGTCTGCGGCCTTGCACAGTTCGCTGAAGAAATCTGGGGTACTGCTGGCCCGCTTTTGCGGAATCAAGCCGGTAACGAAGTTTTCCAGGTAGCGGCGACCCTTCATTCCTCGATGCCACAGAAGACCAGGAATTTGAAGGCGAACCACTGCCAGCGAGGCATCGGTGGCGTCGATAAAGGACTGGTTTACCTTGTCGGACTCTGGCCCCATTTCCAGTCCGAAAAAGATTTGCGCGCCCACATCCAGCAGCAGGGATTTAATGTGGTCCAGAAACTTCAGGTTTTCTCCGGTGGGCCAATTTTCCAGTTCACTGCCGATGTGGCTGTTCATGCGATCCAGATAACTGGCCAGAGCGGGTTTCTTGAACGCTTGCTGCATGATGCGGCGGTGGAACTTGTGGTCGGCAAAGTCACGCAGCATCAGGCCGTCGGTGAACAGCTTTTCCAGAATCGGGTTCCAGGCCGCACGGCTGGAGAACGCATGCTCCGGGTCCCTAAGGACAAATTCGTTGGCGTCCGGGCCGAGCAGGGTGACCCCGCGCTGAAATAATATCGAGCCTTTGTGAATCAGCCCGTGCTGCGCGGCGTGCTCGGTGACCATCTTGTGGTAGTCCTTGAGGAACGGCACGGTGTGCCCAAGCAGGGGCCAGCCATAGTCACCGGGAATGTCCTCCAGTTTGCGCTGGGGCATTCGGGGTAATTGCGCGGCCTCTTGTTGTGCAGCTTCCATACGGTTCATGACGGTTCTCCGATAAACATCTTGTATAGTTCGAATCTACCCCCGGTATGCTGGGGAGAACAGGGGCTGTCGGCAACGGTCAATCGGTGCTGTCCTGTCCAGCCCCGGGGCACGGGGCGTGGTACTATCGGGCCATCTGTAAGGAGAGAGTCTATGTCCAAGCCTGCGGCGCAATTCGAGCCTCTGGCCGTGGCGGTGTTGACCGTCAGCGATACCCGAACCCAGAAAACCGATACCTCTGGCGACCTGCTGGTGCAGCGCCTGGAAGGCGAGGGGCATACGTTGGCCGCCCGCCAGATCGTCAAGGACGATGTGTACCAGCTGCGCAAGGTGGTATCGGACTGGATCGCCGACGAGAGCATCCAGATTATCCTTACCACCGGCGGTACTGGATTCTCCGGGCGAGACTCTACGCCGGAGGCATTGTCGGTCCTGTTCGACAAGACTATCGAAGGGTTTGGTGAGCTGTTTCGTCAGGTGAGTGTGGAGGACATTGGCTCCTCCACTATCCAGTCCCGCTGCCTGGCCGGGCTGGCCAATCGCACGCTGATCTTCTGCCTGCCCGGGTCGAACAATGCCTGTGCCACAGGCTGGGACCGCATTATTCAGGAACAGCTGGATGCCAGGCATCGCCCCTGTAATTTCGTGGCCCAAGTACGCCAATAGCGGTGGACGTTGCCCATCTGGCATGGAGGAATAATGCACGGAGCCAAACAATCATTGATGCCGGTGGCCGAGGCGTTGGAGCACCTGCTGGATTCGGCGCGCCCCTTTCGCGCCGTTCGGGACATCCCGTTGTGCGATTGTGAGGGCCAGTATCTGGCTGAGCCTGTGACCTCCCGGGTGGATGTGCCTGCGTTTGATAACGCTGCGGTGGATGGCGTGGCGCTGCGCTATGCGGATCTGGACGAGCCAGGGCTGACACGGCCCATGCCGCTGCGAGTCGCGGCGGGTGATGCGCCGGCGACCCTGGCACCGGGTCAGGTGGCGCGTATTTTCACCGGTGCCCCGGTGCCAGCTGGTGCCGATACCGTGCTAATGCAGGAAGATTGCGAAATTGGGCAAACCCGAGTGCGGTTGCCGGGCAAGGCCAGCGTTACGGCCGGGCAGAATATTCGCCCGGCGGGCCAGGACGCCCAATGCGATGCAGTAGTGATGCAGCGCGGCGAGCGACTCACGCCCCAGGCGGTGGGTCTGATTGCGTCGGTGGGCATCGCTTCGGTGAAAGTGAATGCGCCACGAGTGCTAATTCTTACCAGTGGTGATGAAATCCAGGCGCCGGAAGAGATACCGTTGCCGGGCAAAATTTTCGACAGTAATGGCCCGCAGCTGACGCAGTTGTTACAGCAAAGTGGGTTCGTGAATATACAGCGCGAACACCTGCCCGATGATCCGGCCATTATTCGCAATACCCTGACACGGGTGCTCACCGATTCCGCGCAGCGACCGGATGTGATTATTTCCACCGGCGGTGTCTCAGTGGGTGAAGAAGATCATTTGCGTGCGGTGCTGGCGGATCATGGCGAACTGGATTTCTGGCGGTTGACGATCAAGCCGGGCAAACCGTTTACCTACGGTCGTATTGATGACATCCGGTTTTTCGGTTTGCCGGGCAACCCGTCGGCTGTGTTGGTGTGTTACCTGATGCTGGTGCTGCCGGCCCTGCGCCGTTGTTGTGGCGCTGATGTTGTGTTGCCTGAGCCAATGACTCTGCCAGTGAATTTTTCCATCAATAAACCGGCCAAGCGGCAAGAATATTTGCGCGTGCGTGGCGTGCGTGCCCGAATCTGGCCATCTGACTTTGCAAAAGCATCCTAATCAAAGCTCCGGCATGTTGAGTTCGGCGGTGTGGGCCGACGGACTGGCGGTGGTGCCGGTGGGCAGCACGGTATCTCCGGGCGATACGCTATCGTTCTTTTCGTTTTCAGGATTGCTGGCGGGCTAGCGGCAGCAATCCTGACAAACGCGCACTAATAATTCTGTTTTTGTGGGCGGCGATGCAAGCATCGTTCCCCTCCATTGTTCATAGGTCTCTGGCAAGGTAAGTGCGGGTGTTGCCGGCGCGAAATAACCGCGCCCCGCTCGGCGGCGATCAAATCCGCTATACTGCGCACCCAACAAAGGAGCGTTTACATGACCCTGGAATCTGCGTTGCTCGCCCGCGCCAATGCACGTTGTGAACTGTGTGGTGCTGACGAGGCCCTGACGGTGTATGCCGTTCCGCCGCAGTCGGATGGCAGTGCCGAGCAGAGTGCCTTGCTGTGTGAAGCCTGCCAGGTTCAGCTAGACAGTCCCGGCAATGAAGATGTTAACCACTGGCGTTGCCTTAACGACAGCATGTGGAGCCAGGAGCCTGCTGTACAGGTGTTGGCGTGGCGCATGCTGACGCGCTTGCAGGCAGAAGGTTGGCCGCAGGACTTGTTGGATATGTTGTATCTGGATGATGAAACCCTGGCCTGGGCCCAGGCCACCGGCGAAGGGCTGGGTGGGGATGACGGAGAAGAAGCCCAAGAGCTGCATCGTGATAGTAATGGTGTGGTGCTGGAAGCCGGTGATTCGGTCACGCTGATTAAGGACCTGAATGTTAAAGGCGCCAACTTCACCGCCAAGCGTGGCACCGCGGTGCGCAATATTTCTTTGGTGCAGGATAATCCTGAGCACATTGAAGGCCGGGTAGAAGGCCAGCGCATTGTCATCCTGACGCAATTTGTGAAGAAAAACTGATGCCGTACAGTCTGATTCTCGGCGGCATTCGTTCCGGCAAAAGTTCACTGGCAGAACAGCAGGTCACTGAGCAAAACGATCCGGTGGTGTATGTGGCCACGGCTACAGCGGGCGACGGTGAAATGAGCGACCGTATTCGCCGCCATCGAATGCGACGCCCGGCGAGTTGGGGGTTAGTGGAAGAGCCGCTACATTTGGGCGCCTTGCTTAACCGCCAGGCCACGTTGTCACCGGCCCCCTGCGTCTTGATCGATTGCATGAGCCTGTGGGTGAGTAACTTGCTGCATGCAGGGGATGCTGCGTTTGTCCGGGAGCGGGATAGTTTTCTTGGGGCGCTGGGGCAGTATCCCGGCAATGTGGTGATCGTCAGCAATGAAGTGGGGCTGGGCACAATTGGCATGGACCCGTTAACTCGTCGTTTCGCCGATGAGCTGGGCTGGCTGAATCAATCACTGGCAAAAAAATGCGATACGGTGTTGCTGTCGGTGGCGGGGCTGACGCAGACGTTGAAAGGATAGACTTCCTTCCCGCAGGAGCGTCGCTGGCGGCGCGATTACCCAACCCAGTTTCGAGAGACGAGGAACGAGAAGCGAAAACCTGAGTTTCACAATATCCAGATTTTGTTTCTCGAAACTCGCTGCTCGCAACTCGTCACTGTTGTTCTATCGCGCCGCCAGCGACGTTATTCGCTTCGCTTACCCTTCGGGCCGATCTACGGTCGTTACTCCGCTACGTTCCTGCAGCGGTTTCGTTTCGTTAGCCTCCGTGCCGCACCAGGCAGCTCAACGTTCCGAAGTCAGTGTCATCCAGGCGCACCTGCGAGCGGCAGGCGTAAGGCACTTGAAAGCCCGCCATGGCTTTGCTGGGTGCCATGCTTAGCACGTGGGCCAGCACCATGCGAATGACGCCGCCGTGGCACACCAGCAGCACGCGCTGACCTTTCAGGGTTTCCTGCCATAGTGCCCAGGCTTCACCAATACGTTGATGAAAATCCTGAACGGTTTCCGCATTACTCGGTGGGTGGCTTTCTGCATCGCGCCAGAAGTTGGCCTGATGATCGCCGTATTCCTGCGCCACCTGTTCACGGGTTTTCCTTCCCAGTCGCCGAAGCTGATTTCCTTGAAGTCATGGGCCACGGTGAAAGGCAGGTTTTTTTCGCGGGCCAGTTCGGCGGAAAATTCCCGGCAACGCAATAAGGGCGAGGTGAGGATGTGATCCCATTCATCGTCGGCGCTGATGGCGTCACGCATTTGTTGCCAGCCTTGCTGGCTTAGCGGGTCATCCTTGTGGCCGCGGTACATCTGCCCGCCAGCGGGTTCGCCGTGGCGAATCAGATCAAAGACCGTTGTTCTCATCGGTATCTCTTTCCGTTCTGGTAGGTCGAATTAGGCGTAGCCGTAATCCGACAATTCATTCGGTTTGATTACTCACATTGGCGTCCGCAAAGGTGGCCATCTGGTTATGCAGCGCGCAGGCGCTACGCAGTAACGGTACTGCTACGGCAGCGCCACTACCCTCGCCCAATCGTAAGGACAGACCCAGCAAAGGATCGGCGTTCAGGGCTTGCAGAAGACGCTGGTGGCCAGGCTCTTGGGACTGGTGGGCGAACAGTAACCAGTCTCGCAATTCCGGCCGTAACTGGCTGGCGGCAAGCGCGGCGGCGGTGACAATAAAGCCGTCCACCAACACGGGAATGCCGCGTACGGCGCAGCCGATAAAGGCGCCGGCCAGAGCAGCGATTTCAAAGCCACCGAGCGAGCCTAAAACGGCCAGCGACTCGTGACTTTTTTTTTCTGCACATGCCTGCCTGTGGCGGGTCAGTGCCTGTTCGATGATGCTCACCTTGTGGGCCACGCCGGACGGATCCAACCCGGTGCCTGGGCCGGTGAGTGTGGTTGGTGTTTCGTCCAGTAATGCGCAGGCCAGGGCGCTGGCGCTGGTGGTGTTGCCGATACCCATGTCACCGCCGATAAACAGGTCGGCCTGGTGATCTGCGGCCCGTTGAGCGGCACGATCACCCGCGGTCAGAGCAGCGTGCAACTGCACGTCCGTCATAGCCGGTTGGCGTGCCAGGTTGGCGGTGCCCGCCGCAACCTGTTCGTCAATCACGCCGTCTTGAAGTGGCGGGGGGGTGGCGGTGCCCAAGTTGATGATTTCAAGGTCAGCATTGAGTTGCCGGGCCATGACACTGATGGCCGCGCCACCGGTGACAAAGTTGGCAATCATTTGTCCGGTAACGGCCTGGGGAAAGGCGGAAATACCTTCTTCGCACACACCATGGTCGGCGGCAAAGACCGCCATGCTGATGCGCTCGGCGCGGGGCTGGTCGGTAGCCTGTAGGCTGGCCAAGGTCACAGCGAGAGCTTCCAGCTGGCCCAGTGAACCGGCGGGTTTAGTGAGTTGCGTCTGGCGTTGCAGGGCGGCTTGCCGGTGGCTATCGCTGGGTGCGGTAATCGGCTGGTGCCAGGGGAGGGGCGTGCTCACGGGCGTCTCCGGTTCGGGGCGGCACAGGGCCGGAAAGCGGCAAATCCTCTGCCCTGCACCCGTGCCTGTCAAGTACACTGCCCGGCACCGAGGCCGGACAATAACGTTGCAATGATGTTCTCTGTTTTCCCTGATAAGTGCTGCTGTGGCGGCGATAGTGCTGGATGCACTGCTGGGCGAGCCGCGCCGCTGGCATCCGCTGGTGGGCTTTGGCCGGCTGGCGTCGTGGCTGGAGCAGTGCTGGAACAGTGGCGTGTCGAGCAGCGTGATGAGCGGCGCCTTGGCGCTGCTGTTTCTGGTGCTGCCAGTGGTGATTCTTGTCGCCATGGTGTTGCTGTTATTGCCAAGCTGGGCCAGTTGGCTGTTGAACGTGGTGGGCCTGTGGCTGGTGATCGGTGCGCGCAGTCTGGCGGATCATGGCCGTGCGGTATCGGCAGCGCTACGGGAGCAGAACTTGCCGGTGGCCAGGGAGCAAGTGGCTCGTATTGTCAGCCGTGACACTGAGTCACTGGACGCCCCCGGTGTCGCCCGGGCCGCGACGGAATCCATGTTGGAAAATGGCGCTGACGCGATATTCGCTAGCGTGTTCTGGTTTGTGCTGGCAGGCCTGCCCGGCGCGGTGCTGCATCGGCTGGTGAATACCCTGGATGCCATGTGGGGCTACCGCACGAAGCGGTTCGAGCGGTTTGGGAAATTCGCGGCGCGGTTGGATGACCTGCTCGCGTGGCTGCCATCACGGTTGACGGCATTCAGCTATGCGTTAGTGGGGGGATTGCATGGCCGCTGCCGGTTGGCGTTGCGTTGCTGGCGACAGCAAGCGAGTGCCTGCGATAGCCCGAATGCGGGGCCAGTAATGGCCGCTGGTGCCGGCGCTCTGGGCGTGCAATTAGGCGGCGGTGCGCCATACCACGGAGGCTGGAAAGAGAAACCGTTGTTGGGCGAAGGTAGGACAGCAGCGGATGCAGACAGTGTCGATGCGGCCATTGTGCTGGTACGGCGCAGTTTGATTTTGTGGCTGTTGCTGCTAATCGCAGGGGCGTTGCTGTGAACAGGTTATCGCAAGGGCTGACGCACGGTGGCCGTTTGAATCAGGCGGCCCGGCAATGGGGGATTCCGCGCCGCGATTGGCTGGATCTGTCCACCGGCATTAGTCCGTATGGCTATCCGGTTCCGACCATTCCTGGAGCCGTTTGGCAGCGGCTTCCGGAAGACGATGACGGCTTGGACTCGGTGGCCAGAGAATGGCTCCGTCTGCCCGCCGGTGCCGGTTGTCTGCCAGTGGCGGGCAGCCAGCCGGCGTTGCAAACCTTACCGGCCTTGCGGCCACGCTGTCGGGTGGGTGTGGTGTCGCCGGCCTATGCCGAACACGCCCGTGCCTGGCAGCAGGCGGGGCATGATGTGATGGTGTTGGCGGCGGATGCGGTGGAGGCCGCGTTGCCGCGGCTGGATGTGCTGGTGTGCGTGAATCCCAATAACCCTACCGGCGCGTTGTTACCCGCTGAGACCCTGCGAAGCTGGCACCAGCGGTTGACGAAGCAAGGCGGTTGGCTGGTGGTGGATGAAGCGTTTCTGGATGCCAGCAACGGTGTGTCGCTGGCGGCGGAAGCGCATCAGTCCGGGCTGATTGTGTTGCGTTCATTGGGTAAGTTTTTCGGCTTGGCGGGATTGCGTGCCGGGCTGATGGTGGCCGAGCCGATGTTGTGTTTGGCCATGCAGACTGCGCTGGGCCCCCTGGGCCATGAGCCACCCGGCGCGGTATGTGATGACGCAGGCGCTTCAGGATCAGGCCTGGCAGCAGCAACAGCGTGAGCAGCTGCGCCGGGATCGCCAGCGTCTGGATAACTTGCTGGTCGCTGCGTCGCTGACACCGAAGGGGGCGAGCGATCTTTTCGCCTGGTGCCCGGATGGGCAGGCGCCGCAGCGCTTTGAGGCACTGGCGCGACAGGGCATTCTGGTGCGTTATTTCACTGAGCCGGCGGCCTTGCGGTTTGGCTTGCCCGGTTCAGAATCCCAGTGGGATCGTTTGCAAAGTGCCATATCCGCGTTGGTTTGAGGAAACCCTCAAGCCAACGTGAGCGATGCTCATAAAGTGGTTTTGTGTTTGCTTGTTTCCCCCGCCATTGGTATTTTCGCGCCACCTTTCGGTGCCTGCTCGTGCGCTAGCGCGCAGGTTAAACGGGAAGTCGGTGGTTCTCTGCCTGCCATTTTTCAAACGGCGATATTGAGAGACAGTCCGACGCTGCCCCCGCAACGGTGATTGAGTGAACAACGGTTCGTAGTGCCACTGTGCGTGGTGCCTGTGATCAGGCACGCCATGGGAAGGCGATCGTTGAGAAGTGTGTGGATCTTTTCATGCTTTGCTCATCAGCCCGGAGACCGGCCAGAAGGTAAGGAAGTTCTCTGCGACTTCCAACCAGGTGTTGCGGTGGGCGATGGGGTGTGTTGGCGCGATGGCGCCTGTCTCCCTGTGCTTGTTCTGCTGCGGCTAAATCCAGGCCGTGCGGGTGGGCACGGCAGAGGGGGATCTTCCAATGTTGTTTCGTTCCGTTGCGGTAACTGCCGTGATGTCTTCATGTGCGTGGCCGCTATTTGCATACGCAGAGCAGGCACCTGCCAAGGGCGCCAAAAACCAGCAAATTTCCATGCTTGATCCAGTGGTCGTTACGCCGACGCTGACTAGTCGTACCACAGAGGCGTCACTGTCCTCGGTGACGGTGATTGATGAGAAGCAATTGCGTGAGCGCCAGCCACAGGATATTACCGAGATGCTGCGCGGGCAGCCCGGCGTGGATATCACGGGCAATGGCGCCTTTGGGAAATCCACCAGCGTGTACCTCCGAGGAACCGGTAGCAGCTCCACATTGCTGATGGTCGACGGGGTGCGGTTGCGTTCCGCCACCGCCGGTAGCCCCTCCTGGCAGTTTTTGCCCACCACTCTGATTGACCGTATCGAAATCGTGCGCGGCCCCCGTGGCAGCTTGTATGGCGCTGATGCGGTGGGTGGTGTGGTGCAGGTCTTTACGCCGGGAGCCCGCAATCTGAACAATGAGCAAAGCGGCTGGATGGAATTGGGCGCTGGTTCATTCAACAGCCGCCGGGTCGCCGCCGGCGCTCAGGGCGAGCAGGACGGAACCCGCTATAGCGTGGCAGTGGATCGTTTCGATACTGACGGTACGGAAATCCGTGAAGGCAGCGAAGATCGCGGTTATGACAATACGTCCGCTGTGGCGCGCCTGACCCACCGTTTTGATAACGATGCGGAAATTGGTGTGTTTGGCTTTCGGGCGGCGGGTAGCACTGAATTTGAAGGCAGTGCTCCCGAGCAGGAAAAGATCACCGACTACGCGATGCAGATCGCTGGCGTAAAAGGGCAGTTGTGGCTCACGGAAAACTGGCTGAGTAAGCTTATTCTGAGTGATGCCCGTGACGACAATGAAAACTTCACTGATGGCAATCGTGACAGCATCTTCAATACCCGCAGTCGGGCGGCCAACTGGCAGAACGTTTTTGCCCTGGGGAATCACCAACTCGTGGTGGGTGCCGATTACTTGCAGGACTTGGTAGACAGCACCACGTTGTACTTGGAAGACGAGCGTGAAAATACGGCAGGGTTTGCACAGTTGTTGCTGAATTTTGGTGCCTTCGATGTGCAGGCCAGTGGCCGCTACGATGACAACGAAGCTTACGGAAGTGAAACCACTGGTGGCTTGGCGCTGGGCTACAAGCTGGATGCAAACCATCGGGTACGCGCCAGTTATGGCACTGCTTTCCGTGCTCCCACCTTTAATGATTTGTACTTTCCAGGTTTCGGCAATGATGAATTGGATCCGGAAAGTTCGACCAGTACAGAAGTGGGTGTGCGAGGCCAGTATCAGCATTGGTACTGGGACATCGCGGCTTACCAGACTGATGTGGATGACCTGATCGCCTACGCCTTGCAAGGAGGCCGTTATGCGCCGTTCAATGTCAACCGGGCGCGGATCCGTGGCGCCGAACTGGCCGTGGGTGTGGATATCAACCAGTGGCGTGCCGGTGCAGCCTTTACCGCCCAGGACCCTGAAGACCGCGATACTGGCCTGGTGTTGCAGCGTCAGTCCCAGCGTAGCTTCCGTTTTGATCTGGACCGGGCGCTGGGTGAGTTTTCACTGGGTGGTAGCGTGGTGTTGCAGGGGCATCGGTATAACGATGCGGATAATGATGTGCGCCTGTCCGGGTTTGGCTTGTTGGACCTGCGTGCGGGCTGGACGTTCGCGCCCAATTGGTCCACTCGCCTGGCGGTGAAAAACGTGCTCGATAAGGAGTACACCACGGCACAGAACTTCGGCGGTTGGAACTATATGAACGCTGGGCGTTCGGTATTGTTGAGCCTGCGCTACGATAGGTAAGACGGAACGCGCGCTGCGCAATGATATGGGAGTGGACGGATGAGAGTTTTACACTGGCTGTTGTTACTGCCTTTTCTGGCCATGTTCCAGGTGGCTGTGGCGAGCGTCTGCGTCACCGATGATGCCCAGCGTGAGCTCTGCCTGGATAAGCCGGCCAGCCGTATTATTGCCCTGTCGCCTGGCGCCACTGAGCTGCTGTTCGCGGCAGGCGCCGGCGAGCAGATGGTTGGCGCGGTCAGTTTTAAGTGACCACCCCCCGGCGGCGGAAAAATTGCCGCGGGTGGGCAGTTACAAACGCCTGGATCTGGAAGCTGTGTTGGCGCTGGACCCGGACCTGATTGTGGCTTGGCAGAGTGGTAACCCGCTGCCTCAGGTGGAGCGTCTGAACGCGCTGGGGCTACCGGTGTATTACAGCGAGCCGCGCCGGTTTGAGGATGTGAGTACCACGCTGGAACGGTTTGCCCGGTTGGCGGGGACTGAGCAGGTTGGCAAGGGCGCGGCGGATGCTTTTCGCGCGGGTATTGATGCCCTGCGGGAGCGTTATGCCGATGAGTCTAAGGTCACCGTGTTTTATCAAGTGTGGGAAGAACCCTTGATGACGGTGAATCATGAACATTTAATCAGTGAAGCCATCGATGTCTGTGGTGGGGTCAATGTGTTCGGGGATCTTCCCACACTGACGCCACGGATCAGTCGGGAGTCAGTGTTGGAAAAAAATCCCCAGGCGATTATTGCCGGAGGCATGGGCGAAGACGACCCGGGCTGGCTCGACCCCTGGCGGAAATTTTCCACCATGCAGGCAGTGAAAAATGAAAACCTGTTCTTTGTCGCTCCCCTCTACCTTGCAGAGGCCTACCCCGCAAATGCTGACGGGAACCCGTGCTCTGTGTCGTCATCTGGATACCGCCCGTGCCCGCCAGTAAACAGCGTGCGGTTCCGGCCCTGTTGCTGCTGGCGGCCCTTGGGCTGTTGGCGTTGCTGTTGTCGGTGGCGGTGGGCAGTGTGGCGATCTCGCTGCAGGATTTATGGGCGGTGGCGACTGGTGGGGGGAGCGAGCTGTATCGCGAGCTGATTGTGTCGTTGCGAGCGCCCCGTGCCTTGGCGGCGTTTTCCACGGGGGGGCTATTGGCATTGGCGGGGGCGCTCATGCAGGTGTTGCTACGAAACCCGCTGGCTGACCCGTATGTGCTGGGTATTTCTGGTGGTGCCGCTGTAGGGGCGTTGGGCGCAATGCTGATCGGGGGTGGTTTGGCACTGGTGTCGGGGTCGGCCTTTGCCGGAGCATTGTTGTCCACTGTACTGGTGTTTGGGTTGGCCCAGGGCGGCGGCGGGTGGACCCCCACCCGGTTGTTGTTGACCGGTGTGGTGGTGGCTGCTGGTTGGGGCGCGGTAATTACTTTCATGCTGACCATGAGTCCGGCCGACCGGCTGCCCGGCATGCTCTACTGGCTGATGGGGGATCTGAGTTATGCCCGTGCACCCTATGGCGCCTGGCTGGTATTGATTCCGGCGGTTCTTATCACCTTGCCGTTGGGACGCAGTCTTAACGTGTTGGCGCGGGGCCCGTTACAGGCGGCGGCGTTGGGCGTGGCAGTGAAGCCCTTGGAGTGGTTGGTGTATATCCTCGCCAGCCTGTTAACGGCGGTGGCGGTGACCACGGCCGGTAGCGTGGGCTTTGTCGGATTGATTGTGCCGCACATGCTGCGACTGTTACTGGGCAATGATCAGCGCATCATCCTGCCGGCCAGTGTGCTGGCCGGCGGCACCTTGCTGACCGTGGCCGATACGCTGGCGCGCACGGTAATGGCGCCGGAGCAGTTGCCGGTAGGGGTCATTACTGCTTTGTTGGGCGTGCCCACCTTCCTGTTCCTATTGCACCGCAGTCGCTGATCCGTGATGACGCAATGGCCTGCCAAAAACATGCTTGAATCGAACGGAGAGCCCCATGGCGACGCTGGAAATTGAAGACTTGGTTGTTGATATTCCCGGCCGCTCGGATGGCGGAGTACTCAATCTTCGAGTGCAGTCAGGGCAGCGTTGGGGGGTGTTGGGGCCGAATGGCGCGGGTAAAACGTCGTTGCTGCATACCCTGGCTGGCTTGCGCGCCCCCCCGTCGTGGTCAGGTGATTCTCAATGGTGAGCCGTTGGTCCGCCTGTCACGACGGGATATCGCCCGTCAGGTAGCGGTGGTGTTCCAGGAACGCCAGGACAGTTTTCCCGCGACGGTGATGGAAACGGTGCTGATTGGCCGTCATCCTTTTTTGTCTCCCTGGCAGCGTGAAAGTGCAGATGATATTCGTCTGGCCAATGACGCGCTGTCGACGGTGTCATTGCATCTGTTCAAAGATCGTCTAATGAATACCTTGTCTGGTGGGGAGCGCCAGCGGGTGTCTATCGCTACGGCACTTACTCAGCAACCCGCGATCTGGTTGGCAGATGAGCCGACCAATCATTTGGATCTGCATCATCAGGTGGCGGTGATGGAATTGTTGAATCAGCAGGCGAAGGATGGCGCCGCCGTTTTTATGTGCCTGCATGACTTGAATCTGGCGGCCCGCTGGTGTGATCACTTGCTGTTGTTATATCCAGATGGAGAGCTATGTTTCGGACCGGCCGAAACCATGTTGGTGCCGGAGGCGCTGGAGCGCCTTTACGACCAAAAACTGGTGGTGGGGCAAGTAAACGGTACGCCGGTTTTTGTGCCGGGATAAGAGCTGGATATAGCAAAAGAGATGAGTCATACGATGCCAAAATCCTTTAATGCAACTGTGCCGGCGGCGTTGATTAGTGCGCCCGGTTCCGGCCAGGGGAAATCCCTGGTTACGGCAGCACTGGCACGGTTACACCGCAATGCCGGACGCCGTGTTCGGGTATTTAAATTTGGCCCGGGACTATCTGGATCCGATGATTCTGGAGCGGGCCAGTGGTGCTCCGGTGTATCAGTTGCAGCCATGGATGACAGGCGAGGCAGAGTGCCGTTGGCGCCTGGCTCAGGCCGCTGAAAAAGCGGATCTTATTCTGGTGGAAGGAGCCATGGGGCTATTTGACGGCACGCCATCCAGTGCGGATCTGGCGGTGTTGGCAGGCATCCCCGCCTTGCCGGTGATCGACGCCTGGGGTATGGCGCAAACGTTTGGTGCCGTCGCGTTGGGGCTGGCTAGTTATCGCGATGACCTGATGGTGAATGAAGTAATTGCCAATCGGGTGGCCAGCCAGCGCCATGGTGACCTGGTACGTGAAGGGATGCCGGAGGGGGGTGACCTTGCTGGGCTCGGTGCCACGGCACGCGGCCATGACATTGCCTGAACGGCACCTTGGGCTGGTGCAGGCGAATGAGTTGGCCGACCTGGATGCACTGTTGGATGAGGCGGCGGCAGTGTTGCAAGACGCCGGCCTGGATCGCTTGCCACAGGCGGTAAGTTTTTCTGCGCCCGCTCCTGAGCCGTTGCCGCCCTTGCTGGAAGGTTGCCATATCGGTGTTGCCCGTGATGCCGCGTTTGCGTTTATTTATCCCGCCAATTTGGATGTGCTTCGTCAGATGGGGGCAACCCTGACGTTCTTTTCCCCCTTGCAGGATGCCGCGTTGCCCCAGGTGGATGCGCTATGGCTGCCGGGCGGTTACCCGGAACTGCACGGGGAAACCTTGGCCATGAATACCGCTATGGGGAACGCCATTCGCGACCATCATGCTGCCGGCAAACCGATTCTGGCGGAATGCGGTGGATTGATGAGTTGTATGACTACCCTGGTAGACGGTGAGGAAAGGCGCCATTCCGGTTTCGGGCTATTGCCGGGTGAAGCGTTTCTGACAAAGAAGCTGCACGGGTTGGGAATGCAGGCGCTGGCAACTCCCCGCGGAGAATTGCGCGGGCATACTTTTCACCACGGGAGTTTGTCCTCGTCACTGGCGCCTGTCATTTTCAGCCAAAAAACAAACCGGTACGGAAGGCGAGCCGGTCTATCAGGACCAAGGGCTGGTGGCGAGTTTCTTCCACGGCTATTTTCCGTCGGCCCCGCAGGTGGTGGCGGATATCTTCAGTGGCCACTTTCGAGCTGAAGCGATTTTTTCAGATCAGGATTCCCTTTCCCGCACAGGAGACGACCATGCGTGACGATGCGAAAACCCCCGAGCGCCATGCCTGGCGCATGGCAAAAAAACAGGAAGTCATGCGCGACCGTATTGCCAATGCGGACAAGGACCAAGGCATCCTTCTGGTACTTACCGGGCCGGGCAAAGGCAAAAGTAGCTCCGGGTTTGGCATGCTGGCGCGTGCGCTGGGCCATGGCATGAAAGTGGGCGTGGTGCAGTTTATTAAAGGGGCGTTCAGTACCGGCGAAGAAGCTTTTTTCCGTGATCAGCCGAATGTGGATTATCACGTGATGGGCGAAGGCTATACCTGGGATACCCAGGACCGGGATCGCGACGTGGCGGCAGCCAGTGCGGCGTGGGATATCGCCAGTGCCATGCTGCGGGATGATAGCTACCACATGGTGTTGCTGGATGAGCTCAATATCGCACTGCGCTACGAGTACCTCGATCTGGATCAGGTGCTGGACGACCTGCAAAAACCGCCCGGCCATGCAGCACGCCGTGGTCACCGGCCGTTATGCGCCAAAGGAACTGATTGAGCTGGCGGATACCGTCACAGAAATGAAAGTGGTGAAGCATGCGTTTAAGGATCTGGGGGTGAAAGCGCAGAAGGGCGTGGAGCTTTGAAAACCCGTTTAAAGTTAAAAGTTTAAAAGCGCGGGAGCGTTTGCCTGTTTCTCGTGGCTGTGCCCGCGTCGGGATTATTAATGGTATGTCTGGCTCTGGATTGCGTTTCAACTTTGAACTTTTAACTTTCAACTCAGGGTTTTTCTTATGATGACCCTGATGGTGCAAGGCTGCACCTCCGATGCGGGAAAGAGCACGGTTGTTGCGGCGCTGTGTCGATGGTTTGCGCAGCGCGGTTATTCTGTGGCGCCGTTCAAGCCGCAGAATATGGCCTTGAATAGTGCGGTGACCGTGGACGGTGGCGAAATTGGGCGTTCTACCGCATTGCAGGCATTGGCGTGTGGGGTGGAACCACACAGTGATATGAACCCAGTGTTACTCAAGCCGCAGACCGACATGGGCGCCCAAGTGATTATTCGCGGTCAGGTGCTGGGCAATATGCAGGCGCTGGATTATCACGCCTACAAGGAAACCGCCCAGCAGGCGGTGCTGGCGGCCTGGCAGGATTTGTCTTCCCGGTTTGAGGTGATCATCGCCGAAGGCGCGGGCAGCCCGGCGGAAATCAATCTTCGCGATAACGATATTGCCAATATGGGCTTTGCGGAAATGGTGGATTGCCCGGTGATCCTGGTGGCGGACATTGATCGCGGCGGTGTCTTTGCCCACCTCACCGGTACGCTGGATCTTTTGTCGAAAAGCGAACAGCAGCGCACCCTGGGATGTGTGATCAACCGTTTTCGTGGCGACCTTTCCTTGCTGCAGGGTGGCCTGGACTGGCTGGAAGCGCGCACTGGCAAACCGGTGTTCGGGGTGCTGCCCTATCTCCATGGCCTGACCCTGGATGCAGAAGATGCGGTGGATGAGCAGGGCGAACACGAAAATGATGCGCTCAATGTGGTTGTCCCGCTATTGCCGCGCATGAGCAACCACAATGATTTTGATCCCTTGCGTCTCCATCCGCAGGTCAACCTGCGTTTTGTGAAAATGGGCGAGACCTGGCCGGCGGCGGATCTGGTGATTCTCCCCGGCAGCAAGGCCACCCGTGCGGACCTGGCTTTCCTGCGTGAACAGGGTTGGGACAAACAGATCGAAAAGCATCTGCGTTACGGTGGCAAGGTGCTGGGTATTTGCGGTGGCTTTCAGATGCTCGGCGAACGGATTGATGACCCTCAAGGCCTGGAGAGTGATCCCGGTAGCAGCCAGGGGCTGGGCTGGCTGGCCATGAGTACCGAGTTGATAGCGGGCAAGCAGCTTGCCAACACAACGGGAAAGCTACTGGCCTCAGATTCGCCTGTTCAAGGTTACGAGATTCATAACGGCATTACCCGGGGAGAGGCGCTGAGCCGCCCCATGCTGATGCTGGGTGGTCGATACGATGGGGCCATGAGTGAGGATGGCCAGGTGATGGGCTGTTACCTGCACGGTCTGTTTGATGTGGCAGACAGTGGCAATGCCATCCTTGCCTGGGCCGGTCTGCACGATGATCGTAGCGTAGATTATGCCGCTCACCGCGAGCAGCAACTGGACCGGCTTGCCGATATGGTGGAGCGTCATATGGACATGACGGTATTGCAGGAAGCCATTTCAAGGGCTGGCTAAGCGGTCCGTGGCGTAATTTCTACCTGAGCGGCGCTCAGGAACTGCGTAATGGTGTGGCGCAATTGCCGACGCCTAATACTGCCAGCCCGGATACCGTTCGTGCCATGGACCTGGGCCTGTTCTTCGATTTCCTGGCCGTGCGCTTGAATAGCGACAAGGCCGAAGGCAAGCATATCAAACTCAACTTCGACTTTACCGACATCGAGCAACAGTATGCGGTGGAAATGGTGCATGGGGTTTTGAATCACACCGAAGGTCGCCAGTTTGATGAGGCGGATGCCACCGTTTCACTGAGCCGTGAAACACTGGATGCATTCATGCTTCAGCAGATCACCCTGGAGGAAGCCATGGAGAACGGCGATGTGAAGGTCTCCGGGGGAGCAGGGTGCACTGAGTGAAATGATGTCCTGCCTGGATGACTTCGAGTTCTGGTTCAATATCGTAACGCCATAGCGGTGATTCAGAGCGTGCATGGGACATGCGCGTGAAGTAACAGAGACGCCCGATCCGTGTTACCGGAGTCGGGCGTTTTTATTTGTAGCGAAAACTGAAACGCCCTGTTCCGTTGCTACCTTCTGGTATCCGTGGAGGAAATGGTGGAATACCGGAAGCATTTCACTAGCCAGAACAAGGTGCTTGCCGTCGATTCCTGACGTTGCGAGAGCGTTCCTAGCGCATGGGGTGGACGATGAGTCCTTCGCCCCAGAGTTCAGAGAGCTGCCGGTGAGCCAGGGGACGGCTCGGCGCTGCTCCAGAATGTGGTGGCGCCTGCTTGCGGACTGTTTGATAGCAGATTGTGTATCTGCAGTCGGCGCAGGGTTTCGCGGGCAACAGCCATATCGGTATTAATTACTTCCACATGAGCGCCGGCGGCCCGACGAATCGCCGGTGCCAGAAACGCATAGTGGGTGCAGCCTAGGACGATATGGTCGGCGCCTTTTTCTATCAGTGGCGCCACGTAGCGGGCCACCAGTGTTTCGGTCTGTGCGCCTTCCAGGTCCAGCGCTTCAATCTGTTCAACCAGCCCCGGACAGGGTTGAATTTCCACGCGCACACTTTCCGAAAACAGCCGGCTCAGATTATTGAAGGATTCGCTTTTCAGGGTCTGGCTGGTGGCCAGCACCCCGATCACGCCACTCTTGCTTTGCAGGGCCGCCGGTTTGATGCCGGGTTCGACGCCGATGATCGGTAGATCATAATCAGCACGCAGGTTTTTGATGGCCGAGACGGTGGCGGTATTGCAGGCCACCACGATGGCTTTCGCGTTTTGCCCTATGAGAAACCGGGTAATGGCATCGGAGCGCTGCTGAATATAACGCTCGGATTTTTCCCCGTAGGGCGCGTGGATGGAGTCCGCCACATAGAGCAGGTTTTCGTTGGGCAGCAGTTCTCGAATGCGGCGGGCGATGGACAAGCCGCCGATGCCGGAGTCGAAAATGCCAATGGGATTGGGGTTGGTCATACAGTGAATCGGGTCGAAGCGAATGGGTAAGCATATACCATGCTGGATAGGGATAGGAGAGGGCGAGAGTGGGTGAGAAAGAGGGAGAGGATTTATGCGGGACAGAAACGACAAAAAGGCTCCCGAAGGGAGCCTTTTGTCGAGTCGTCAGCGATCAGTGATCGTGACCTTCCGGACCATGTACGTGGCCGTGCTCTTTCTCTTCGTCGGACGCTTCACGCACGTCGGTCACTTCCACGGCGAAGTTCAGCGTTTCACCTGCCAGCGGGTGGTTGCCATCGACGGTCACTTCATCGCCTTCAACGGCGGTGATGGTGAAGACGCGCTGACCGGCTTCGGTCTGCGCCTGGAACTGCATGCCCGGCTGCAGGTTGTCTTCGTTGCCTTCAAAGGCGGTTTTCGGCACTTGCTGAATCAGCTGCTCGTGACGCTCGCCGTAGCCTTCTTCCGGAGTCACGGTGACGTCCAGCTTGTCGCCAGCGGCCTTGCCTACCAGGGCGTTTTCCAGGCCCGGAATGATGTTGCCGGCGCCGTGCAGGTACGCCAGGGGCTCGCCACGCTCGACGGAAGAATCGATGGTTTCACCGGCGTTGTTGGTCAGGGTGTAGTGGATGGACACTACGGCATTTTCAGAAATTTGCATGGAAACCCTTTAGGGGTAGATGAATTCGGAATAAGAGGCGTGGCGGTCATGACGCTTTTCATGGCCTGACCGCGCCCTGTATTCAGGTCGGCGAACATTCTAACAAGACCGGCAAGGGCCTGACCAACCGGAGCCGGGCTGGCCCGACGGGCGTAAGGGGCTGGCTGCCCGGGTTGGCCCCGCATTTGCTACAGTACCGGCATGAATGCTGATGTTTCGACGACAATCCGGTACTGCAGGACCGCTTCGGGCGCACCATTGATTACGTGCGCTTGTCGGTGACGGACCGCTGTGATTTCCGCTGTGTGTACTGCATGGCGGAGGATATGACCTTTGTGCCCCGCGCCCAGGTGCTGACCCTGGAAGAGATGGGGCGGCTGGCACGGGTGCTGGTGCAGCTGGGGGTAAAGCGCATCCGCCTGACCGGTGGCGAGCCCTGGTGCGCCGTGATGTGGCGCGGTTGGTGCACGATATTGGTGCCATTGACGGCTTGCGTGAACTGAATATGACCACCAACGGCGCGGGCTTGACCCGCCACGCGGAGGCGCTGAAGGCGGCGGGTGGATCGGCTCAATATCAGCCTGGATTCGCTGGACCCGGAACGCTTTCGGGCCCTGACCCGCACCGGCGATCTGCAACAGGTAATTGCCGGGATCGATGCGGCTCGGGCCGCCGGCTTTGAGCGGATCAAGCTCAACAGTGTGATCATGCGCGGGCGCAATCACGATGAGGTGCCGGCGCTGGTGGATTTCGCCCTGGAGCGGGGCTGGATATTGCCTTTATCGAGGAAATGCCCTGGGGCCATCACCGAGCACGACCGGGAGTTGGCGTTTGTGTCCTCGGCGGAGCTGCGTGAACAGCTGTCGGCGCACTGACCCTGGTGCCACTGGCAGAAAACCGGGGGCCATCACGCTACTGGCAGGTGCCGGGCAGTGACAGCCGCATCGGCTTTATTTCGCCCCACTCACAAAACTTTTGCCATTTGTGTAATCGGGTGCGGATTACCGCCGAGGGCGTATGCTTTTGTGCCTGGGCCATGAGCACAGTGTGGACCTACGCGCCGTGCTGCGGGCGCACCCGATGACGATGCCCCCCTGCGCCAGGCCATCATTGATGCCATGGCCATCAAACCCGAGCGGCACGACTTCAACCTGGGCCCAGGTGAGCAACTGGTACGATTTATGAATATGACCGGTGGTTAAGGCGGCGTGGTAGCGTGCCGCGTGTAGCGTGATTGCGTAAAAAGCGAGAGACCATGAAATCCCTACCTGAACTGTTTTCCAACAACGAAAAATGGCGCCACGAAATCGAAGAGCGCCACCCCGGCTTCTTCAAGGCGCTGGGTGAACAGCAGAACCCGGAATATCTGTGGATCGGTTGTGCCGATTCCCGGGTGCCAGCCAACGAAGTGGTGGGCATGATGCCCGGTGAGCTGTTTGTTCATCGCAATGTGGCCAACCTGGTCAACCACACCGACCTGAACCTGCTGTCGGTGCTGCAATTCGCCGTGGATGTCTTGAAGGTGAAGCACATCATGGTGGTGGGCCATTACGGTTGTGGTGGCATCAAGGCGGCCATGGAAGATGTGCCCCATGGCCTGATCGACAACTGGCTGCGGCAGGTGCGCGAATTGTACCTGCGTAATCGCAAGAACCTGGCCGAGCTGCCGGATGACCAGGCGCGGGTGGACAAAATGTGTGAGCTGAATGTGGCTCGCCAGGTGATCAATGTGTCCAACACCACCGTGGTTCAGGAAGCCTGGCGCCGCGATCAGCCGTTGACCATTCACGGCTGGATTTACGGTATCGGTGATGGCCACCTGCGGGACCTGGATATCCAGATTCAGAACAATGGCGAGCTGCGCAGCCTGGAAACAGACGAATACGACAACTGTCCGGTTAGGTGGTGAGTGCCCTTGGTCGTTGTAATGAAATGATCAAGGGCACGGTTACCGTTGACGATGGTTTTCAGTGATGATGGCCAGCACCGCCGTGCCCCTGGCCGGCGGGTGCTGTGCCTGAGTCGTCCAGTAGTGCCTGCCAATCGTTTTCGCTCAGTGAGGGCAGGGCGCTGAGTAACGCCACCATGTCCCACAGGCTTTGCTCGTCGTGGCTTTTTCCCCAAGCGGGCATGCCGCTCATTTTGATGCCGTGCTTGATGACCCAATAGGCGCCTTTCGGATCATGAATCCCGTGTTCCGCCAATGCTGGCGGTTGCGGATACATGCCTTCACGCAGTTCGCTCTCCTCGATTCCCGGCGCCAGGTGGCAGCCCACGCACATGGCCTGGTAGTGCTCTGCGCCCCGACCAATTCGTTGCGGATCATCCAGGTCGTTGGGCACCGGAATATGTTTTGCTCGCAGGTCAATGGAGCGGTGGCGAGCGGTACCGATGATTTTCTCGGTCACGCTCCAGTGCGGTTCGTCGGCCGCAAAATTGTAGCTGCCTGTGGCAATGACGATGCCGATGATGGCGGTGGCAAGCAGCCGCGACAGGCCTAAGGCCAATGACGAGATATTTCATGCGTGTTCTCCTGACAATGAATTGGTGGATGCGCCGGCCATGGCGGCCGGGCACATCCGTGGCAAGATTAGAACCAGAAACGGATGCCCGCAACAACGGTGCCTTCTTCCGTTTTTCCGCCGGCTGCCCGTGTCATGTCCGCCGTATCGCCGTACTGTTTTCCCAGTTGACCCCGATATAGGGCGCAATTTCCCGGCGAATTTCATAGCGCAGGCGCAGGCCGGCTTCCAGGCTGGCAAGCCCGTCGCCGATACCCAGTTCCGGGTCGTCCTTGCCATAGAGGTTGGCTTCGATCTCCGGAACCAGTATCCACTTTTGCGTCAGGAGCAACTCGTATTCGGCTTCCAGGCGCAGGTTGGTCAGGCCCTCTTCGCCGATAAACAGGTTGGCGTCCACTTCGAAGAGGTAGGGCGCGGCGCCCTGAACACCGATGCTGGCCCAGTCCCGGTTGGGATCGTCCGGTTGCCAGTCCCGCCGTACGCCCAGCTGCCAGTCCCAGAAGGGAGCAAAGGCCCGGTTCCAGGCAAGGCGGGTTTCTGCTGCCTCGGTGCTGGCGTCCTCACCGTCGTGCTCCGGATCCATTAACCGTTCGCCTTCGGTGCTGAAGTACAGCTTGTTCAGGTCGCCGCCATGCCAGCCGCTGGCTTCCCAGGCCATGACGGTGCCTTCGTCGCTGTCACGGGCTTCCAGCTGGTCGACGATGACACGGGTAAAACGCGGTTCGTTTTTATTCATGGCCAGGGCTGGCGAGGTGGCCGCCAGTGTGATGCTGCCTGCCAGGAGCGTCATCAATGTTTTCATGAGCGGTGCCCTCCATGATCTTTGCCGTGTGTATCGTGCAGGCCCTGTGTCTGTGTATCTGGCATGGAAGGGGTAGTGCTGCCATCAACGACGCGCACTTCCCGGAACATGCCTGCCTCCATGTGATAGAGCAGGTGGCAGTGATAGGCCCAGCGACCGAGGGCATCGGCGCGCACCAGATAGCTGAGTTTCTCGCCGGGTTTGACGGTGATGGTGTGCTTGCGCAGCAGTTTCCGTTACCCAGTTCCAGATCACTCCATAGTCCGTGCAAATGAATGGGGTGGGTCATCATGGTGTCGTTCACCAGGGTGATGCGCACCCGCTCGTGGTGGAACAGTTCCAGCGGTACGGAATCGGCAAACTTGATGCCGTTAAAGCTCCACATGTACCGGTCCATGTTGCCGGTCAGGTGCAGCACGATTTCCCGGTCCGCTTGAAGGCTGTCGATGGGGTTGTCGGGGGTGCTGCCGAGGGTTTCCATGTCGGCGTAGGTGAGCACTTTCCAGGGCCGGTCACGCAGGCCAATGCCGGGGTCGGCCAGCATGTCGCCGGGCGCCATGGCGCGCATGTCGACGCCGGGGCCAAATTCACTGGCAGGATGTTCGATGGCGCTGTTGCGTGGCGGCAGATCAGGGTTGGTCCACGGCAAGGGTACAGCCGTGCGGCTGTGCGCGATGTCCTCGTTTTGCCTTTCACCGTGAGCCATTGCGGACATGTCGTGGCCCATGGCGCTGTGGTCCATGCTTTTCGACTGCATGGACTCATGATTCATCTCACCATGATTGCCTCCCCCGTGATTCATTGCTCCCATTCCCATCTCGGTATGGCCGAGCACAGGCGGTTCATCCATGTCGGGCACCTCGGCGGTGAAGGCGGGATCCGGGGTGAGGGTGCCACGGGCAAAGCCGGAGCGGTCGATGCTTTGGGCAAAGAGTGTGTAGGCGCGGTCATGTTTCGGTTCCACGATCACATCCAGGGTTTCGGCAACGCCCAGACGCACTTCGTGGAAGTTCACCGGCTTGACTGGTTGGCCGTCCATGGCGACCACTGTCATGTCGAGGCCGGGAATGCGAATGTCGAAGAAAGTCATGGCACTGGCGTTGATGAAGCGCAGACGAATCCGCTCTCCCGGTTTGAACTGGCAGGTCCAGTTGCCGTTGGGGCTTTGGCCATTCATCAGGTAGGTGTAGGTATAGCCGGTGATGTCGGCAAGGTCGCTCTGGCTCATGCGCATGCTGTTCCACATGTGGCGATCCTTGAATGTCTGTATCACGCCCTTGTCGCGGAAGTCGCGCAGGGTGTCAAACATGGTGCGTTCGTTGAAGTTGTAGTAGTGGCTCAGTTTTTTGAGAGTGGCATAGAGGTGCTGCGGGTCCTCGTCGCTCCAGTCCGACAGTAGCACCACTTCATCGCGGTCCACCTGGAAAGGTTCCGGGGTGGCGGGGTCGATGATGATAGCCCCATAGAGGCCTGTCTGTTCCTGGAATCCCGAGTGGCTGTGATACCAGTAGGTGCCGTGCTGTATGACCGGGAACTGGTAGGTGAAGGTTTCACCGGGGGGCGATGCCGTCGAAGGAAAGGCCGGGTACGCCATCCATTTCAAACGGCAGCAGCAGACCGTGCCAGTGAATGGAGCTGGTTTCCGGCAGCAGGTTGGTGACCTTTAGCGTGACAGTATCGCCCTCGCGCCAGCGCAGGGTGGGGCCAGGTATGCCGCCGTTGATGGTGGTGGCCGGGCGAGTTTGGCCGGTGATATTGACGTCGGCGCTGCCCAGCGTCAGGTGAAACGTGTCACCGGTAAATACCGGTGCGCCGGTGTGGCCCTGGCTGGCCAGGAGCTGCCGGGGGCTGAGGCCAAATCCCATGCCGGCGGCGCCTAGCGCCAGGCCCTGCACGAAACGACGTCGTGGCAGGGGAAATCTGCGATTGCGTTTTCATTGGAATATTCCTGTTTGTTTGAGAAAAAAATTGGCTCAAACAGACAGGGACGGTGGGCGTAACGGCAGGCGATGGATACCGGCATGAATTGTGGTGATCAGGGTGGAGGTGCCAGGAGAATGCGCAGTGAAGGTATTCGCAGGGCAGGCAGCGTCACTGGCGGCGGTGATCTGGCAGAGGGTAATGCATTGGCAGCTGTCGCTGTCTTGGCAGTCCTGCATCTGCGTCATGCTGTGGTCCGCAGTCATGCTGCCATTGTCAGTCTCGGCAGAGGAGAGTGGCAGTGCGTCATCGGTGTGGTGCTGTCGGTGGCCATCGACATGGTCATGGGTACCGAGTTGGCAGACAGTAGCGTGCTCACAGCCATCAGGATAATGGCGAGCAAAGTGGCGATAGTCGCCCGGTTCTGTCTGTTCAATACGCGTGACATCGCTTGATTATCAACCTTGGGGCTACCCCGAGGTCAAGCGATCCATGGGCAATGTGTTGATGACAACACTGGCGGCTATGACCACCAGCAGCACCGCCGTGGCCCGCTCCACCCAGTGATGGTGTTCGCGTAGCCAGGGCAGAAAACGACTGCGACCCAGCATGACGGCCACCAGCACATACCAGCCGCCATCAATGAACATGGCGGTGAGCACCATCTGCGCGCGGGCGATCTGGCTCATGTCCGCCTGTAAAAACTGGCTGAACAGGGCGAGAAAAAAACAGCGCAACTTTCGGGTTGAGAAAGGCGACAAGGAAGCCGTCCCGCGCCGCGCCATGTAATTCATTGAACGCGTTTTCCGGCGCCGGAGGCGTCAGAGGCTGACGACCGGCTTGCCAGCTTTTCCAGGCCATCCATAGCAGGAACAGGGCGCCGGTCAGGCTGAATAGCAATTCCACGCTGGGGTAACGGTGGAATAGCACGGCCAAGCCGGTGACGGTGGCCGTGGCCCAGAAAGCTACGCCCAGTGCATGAGTGGCGCCGGCGGCAACCCCGGCTCGCGGTCCGCCGTGGAGGGTGTGGCGAGTGACTACCGCCAAGCTGATGCCGGGGGTCATGGCGCCAAGGGCGCAGACACTGGCCAGCAGCAGCCAGTCGTAAAAGGGGAGCATTCAGAGCCTCGTTACACGCAAAGCAGACACTTTAGAGGGTTGCTGTGACAGGTTGAAGAGAAGGGCAGTGACAAGCTTCAAGCCGCAAGCTACAAGGCGCGAAAAAATTGGGCGGGGGCTGGAACACTGTGCCCCCGTTTCCAAGTTGCAGCGTGGAGCGAAGGCCTCGGACGGGTAACAAGCCTTTCCCCGCGTGGCAGCTTGAGGCTTGTAGCTTGTCGCTTAATTCCCAGGGTGATGGCTGAATACCTCGGTGCCGTTTTCATCAAACAGCAGCACGTCGTAGGCGTCTTTGCGGTCGCCCATTTCCATGCCGGGGGAACCCACGGGCATGCCGGGGACAGTGAGGCCGCGGGCGTCCGGGCGCTCTTTGAGCAGGCGATCCACATCGGCGGCGGGTACGTGGCCTTCGATGCTGTAGCCCTCAATAAAGGCGGTGTGGCAGGATCCCTGGCCGGGCAGGATGCCGGCTTTTTCCTTGATGGATTGCAGGTTCTGCTGCTCGTGTACGTTGACGGTGTAGCCGTTGCTTTCCATGTGTTCAACCCAGGCGCCGCAACAGCCGCAGGTGGGCGATTTATATACTTCCAGCACCTTGTCGCTGGTGGCTGCCACCTGAGCGGTCGGTTGGCCGGCAGAGGGGGTTTCTGCCGGCGTCGTTACTTCTTCGCCACAGGCAGCCATCAACAGGGCAGTTAAAACAACCGGTATTTTTTTCACAGCAAGTCCTCATCATTGTTTGCGTGTTGCGTGTTGCGTGTTGCGTGTTGCGGTTAGTCTACAATCAATGTGCCTTGATACATCTGCATCTGACAGGTGAAGCGATACCTTCCTGCCGGCAAGTTGTTCAGGGTAAGGGTGGTGATCTTTCTGTGTCCAGAAATTCGCTGGTATCGAGCCCTGGAATATAACCTGTTCCGCACAGGGGACGGGTCTCGACGGTCGAAATGCAGTGTCAGTGATTGCCCTGCCTCGGCACGAATGGAGGCTGGGGAGTAGACCCCGTCTTCGACAATGATAGTGGCTTCGCGGGTGGGGGTTGGGCGGCGCGGTTACGGTGTGACAGCCAGAACCACCAGACCACCAGCGCCATCAGTATCAGCCCGACCAGATTGACGAGAACATTCATGTTGGCTCCTGCGGTTTGTGGGCGGTGATGATCACCGATTGCTTGCATGGTGTCGCCGAGCACATCGACACTGTCTTCTGCAAAGGTGTCTAGCCTGATGTTGGCAAAGCCCGCCTGTGTCAGGGCGTGCTGTAACTCTGGCCCATGGTAGGTAGTAAACCCGTGCCGGAAGACGGCAATGCCGGCCATGCTGTTGTGATTGCGCAAGCCCAACACCAGGGTGCCTCCGGGGCGCAGCAATATGTACAGCGCTTGCAGAGCCGGCGCCAGTGGCTGCCAGAAGTAGACTACGTTCACGGCAACGATGCGGTCCATGCCCGCAGGCGCTAACGGTGCCTCCGTCAGTTCGCCGTGGACAAAGGCGGCGCGGGTTTCGCCCAGGTAGCGTTCTCGGGCGCGTAGCACCATGTCGCGGGACGCATCCAGGCCGGTGTAGTGCAGGTTGTCCGCCCGAGCCAACAGGTTACGCATATGGCCAGCGCTGCCGGGGCCGATTTCCAGAATGCGATCGCCGTCGACGGGGGGCCAAGGCGTCATAGGCGGCAAGGATGACCGGGCTGTTGCGGTCATCCATATTGTCGGCGACGTTGTTGCCTTCCTCACCGTTGGGATGGCGCAGTTGCGCGGCTAGCTGTTCCGGCGTCATGCGTTGCTCCCTTTGTTAGATTTGTCGTTGCCGTGTTTGGGTTTGAAAAACCGTAATCGGTTGGCGTTGGTCACCACGGTGACGGAGCTAAGCGACATGGCAGCACCGGCGATGACCGGGCTGAGCAGATTGCCGGTGAGCGGGTAGAGGATGCCGGCCGCCACCGGCACGCCCAGGCTGTTATACACAAAAGCGCCAAACAGGTTCTGTTTGATGTTGCGCACCGTGGCGGCGGAAATCGCCATGGCATCGGGGACGCCATGTAGGGAGCCCCCCATCAGGGTAATGGCAGCGGATTCGATGGCCACGTCGGTGCCGGTGCCAATAGCAAAACCCACATCGGCCTGGGCCAGCGCAGGGGCATCGTTAATGCCATCACCGACCATGGCCACGATGCGTCCTTCCTTCTGTAGGGCGGCCACCTTTTTCGCCTTGTCCTCCGGCAGTACTTCCGCCATGACCTCTTCCACGCCGGCCTGTTCGGCAATGGCGTTGGCACTGGCGGTGATGTCGCCGGTAATCATGATGACCTTTAAACCCTGCCCTTTAAGACGGGCAATGGCAGCTTTGGAGTCGGCCTTGATGCGGTCTGCCACGCCAATAATACCGAGTAAGGTTTGCTCGCGGGCAAGGAACAGTGGAGTGGCGCCTTGGCGGGTCAGGTTGTCGCTGTCCAGATTGATCTGTACGCCTTCGCTTTCCAGCCAGCGACGGTTGCCCAGCCGCAGGGTCTGACCATCGTGTTCAGCGCTGACTCCCTTGCCGTTGTAAGCATTGAAGCCGGTTGTCTCGAGCAGGGTCAGCTGGCGTTCCTGGGCGGCCTGCACAATGGCGTGGGCAAGCGGGTGCTCGGAGCCGGTTTCCAGGCTGGCGGCCAGCGCCAGTATGGTGTCTTCCTGCTCGCCCTCGCCACAGAGAATCTTGGTGACTGCGGGTTTGCCTTCGGTGATGGTGCCGGTTTTGTCGAGCACGATGGTGTCCAGCTGGCTGCTGGTTTGCAGGGCTTCACCCTGACGGATCAGGATGCCGTACTCAGCGGCCTTGCCCACACCCACCATCACGGACATGGGGTTGCCAGACCGAGCGCGCAGGGGCAGGCAATAATCAGCACGGTGGTGGCACTAATCAGCATATGAGTGAGGCGCGGTTCCGGGCCGACGTTAAACCATACCAGCGCGGCGGCGATGGCAATGAGCATGATGGTGGGCACAAAAATGGCCGACACCTGATCCGCCAGCCGGCCAATGGGGGGCTTACTGCCCTGGGCTTTTTTCACCAAGGCGACAATCTGCGATAGCGCGGTGTCCTTGCCGACGGCGGTGGCGGTATAGAGCAGTGTGCCGCCTTCATTGAGCGTGCCGGCACTAACGGTGTCCTCCGGTTTTGTTCACCGGCATGGGTTCGCCGGTGAGCATGGACTCATCGATGCGGCTTTCGCCTTCCTTGACGGTGCCGTCCACGGCGATTTTTTCCCCGGGGCGAACGCGAAGGGTGTCGCCGTTTGAACCTGTTCCACGGGAATATCCCGCTCTTCGCCATCGCGAACTACCCGCGCGGTTTTGGCGCCCAGATTCAACAGCCGTTTCACCGCCGCACTGGTTTTGCCGCGGGCGCGCACTTCCATAGCCTGACCGAGATTGATCAGGCCGATGATCATGGCGCTGGCTTCAAAATACACATGACGCGCCGCTTCCGGCAGTGCGCCAGGCAGCAGGACGACCACCATGGAGTAGAGCCAGGCGGCACCGGTGCCCAGTGCAATCAGTGTGTCCATATTGGCGTTGTGGTTGCGAAAGGCTTTCCAGGCGCCGACAAAAAAAAGTGGCGGCCGGCGGTGGCCAGCACTGCCAGCGTGATCAGTCCGAGCCCCAGCCAGACCCACTGGCTGGTTTGCCCGGCGCGTACCATCATGTCGCCGCCCAGCAGTCCCCACGCCATCAGTGGCACACCCAGGCCAAGCCCGAGGCCCATGTGGCGCAGCAGGGTGCGATAGTGAGCCTGTTCGCGAGCTTCCTGCTGTTCCTGCTGGTCGGCGCTGTTGTCCAGGGGTTCGGCACCGTACCCGGCATCTGTAACGGCCTGAATCAGCGCGTTGGTGCTGGCGGTGCCGCTGATCTGTGCGGTGCGGTCGGCGAAATTCATGTCGGCGCTGTCCACGCCGGAGGTGTTGCGCAGGGCGTTTTCGATGGTGCGCACACAGGAGGCGCAGGTAGCCCCGCTGATGCTCAGTTGTACGGATTGTGTCGATGGAGCCGCCGAATCTGCCTGTGTGCCCTCGTTTTTCCCGTTGCTACTCTCGTCGGCAGCATCACTCTGCGCGCCGTAGCCTGCATCAGCCAAGGCAGCTTGAAGAGCGGTTCGGGTGGCGGAACCCGTAACGGAAACCTGTTGGGATTGCAGATCCACGGCCACATTTTCCACACCGCGAATCTGTTCCAGCGCGGTGGTGATGGTGCGGCTGCAGCCCTTGCAGGTGGCGCCGCTGATGGGCAGGGTCTGTGTGCGCGATTGCGTCGGCATGGTGGCTCCTGTGAAGCAGTCTGATGCCAAAAGGGATAGTTCAGCATACAGTGTGAAACCTGTGGGTAACCCCAAGGTCAAGGGCATGCTATAAATTGCTGGTTATATTGAAAATTTTTATAAAAACGTCATAAAAGCGGAACCATAACAGTGCAGCGCGCTCAATAAGACCACATAGTGTGCCCATCTTGGATGACGAATTTTTCGAACTCAGCGAGGACGATTTATGTTTAAGAAAACATTGCTTGTGTCAGGTATTGCTCTGGCGGTTTCAGCCCCGGCCTTGGCAGCACAACAAACCACCGCCGTGCGCGATAACGGTTTTTCTTACAGCTACGGTCAACTGGCCTATGATCGCTGGGACCTGGATGACGATGTGGATGTCGATTCGCTGAGCGCAGAAGGGTCATTTGCTTTGGATGAGCACCTGTTCTTGCGTGGTAGCCTGGGTTTCTACGATGGCGACTATGGCCGCAATGGTGATCTCGACGGTAGCCAAATTTCTGGTGGTATCGGTTTCCACACCCCGCTGCAGCGCGGTCTGGATTTCGTCACCAGCGCCGACATTATTTACGATGATCGTGATTATGATCCGGGCAATGACGACGATGAGATCGGCTTCGAGGTGCGTGGTGGTGTGCGTCATGCCACGACCGAAAAGCTGGAACTGTCCGGTGGTCTGGCCTACCAGGATCTCTACGATGATGATCTGGGCGTTTACGGCCAGGGCCTGTTCAAGGTGAGCCAGGCCGTTGATCTGGGTGCCCGTGTCATCGTGGGTGGTGACCGTGACACCTACGGCGTCTTCGGTCGCTACAACTTCTAAGGCGTTTGTCTGGAAGTAAAAAAGCCCCGCCGGGTGAGAACCCGGCGGGGCTTTTATGTGTTTGGTGTATGGCCCTGCTTGTCCGCCTTCTTGGGTCGACGTTACCCAAGGGCGCAAGATCTTAAGCCCAATAATGTCGGATTACGCCTTTCAGGCTAATTCGACCTACTCTTGCCGGCGTCGGGCATTTGGCGGGTGATGCTCACAGTGGTGAGCCAGGCTTTAATCGGGTTCCAGCCTTTCTCTTCGCTTTGCTTGATTGAGCTGGCAATGCCGGGGTTCGCCTGGTCCCAGCGGGCGATGACAGCCGGGTCCATGCTCTGTACGCCGTCGAGCAGGGCGCTTTCAGTCACGGAGGTGCTCAGCGCAGGGGATGAGCAGCCCTTCTTCCTGTTCGCTGGCCGGGTCGCTCAGTTGCTGCCAGTGCGCCAGGGTTTCCATCAGGCCGCATTGCAGTGCCAGCTCGTTGAGCGGGCGCTTTAATGACAGTTGCTGGTGGTCTGCCACGAGCTGTTCTCCGGCCAGTTTCAGGTACTGGCGGCGCCGGGCTGGGGGGCCGTCTTCACCGGTGAAAGCGGCCAGTGCTTTGGGGTTGTCTGACGTGCCGTTGACGGCCACGCTCAGGGCCGCAAAGCCAAGGCTGGCTTCCGCCGGGTCGGTGGCGCCATGTTGGCGGCGCAGGTTTTGGCGGGTCAGTTCTAGATACGGGTCACTGATCAGCCCGGATTCCGGCCATTCGGGCAGGGCATCCAGGTAGCCGGGGTACAGCGGCCAGCTGTCCAGCCGGGCCAGAATCGCCTGGCGGTTGGCGGCGCCTTCTTGCTGGCAGGCACGACTGGCCAGCAGCAGGTACTGGCTGGCAAACCGCTGGTACCACTGCGCCAGGGCATCGCGTAGTGCTGCCAGGTTGTCGGCATTGGGACTTTGTTCGAACCGGGTCAGCGCCTGTTGCCAGGCCGCGGCGGCAGCGGTGAAGCTTTCATCAGCCTGCTGTTGCCACTGCGCGGCGGGAATGTCGGTCAGGGTGGTGCTGCTGGCCGGCTCGGATACGGTGTTTTTGTTGCCATCGCTGCTGTTGTCGCAGGCCAACAGCAGGCTGGCCACGCATGCCATGATGAGAAAACGCATAAACAATCCTGATTCCCGGCGTTAGCGCAGGCTAATGACGGGCCAGCCCTGTTCCCGGGCTTCGCGCTCAAGGGCGCTGTCCGGGTCCACGGCCACCGGGTTATCCACCTTGCGCAGCAGAGGCAGGTCGTTGTGGGAGTCGCTGTAGAACCAGCTGTGCTCCAGGGTTTCATTGTTGGCGTTGAGCCACTCGGCTAGCCGCTCGACCTTGCCTTCGCGGTAGCTGGGTGTGCCGGCTACGTTGCCGGTGTAGCGCTCGCGGCGGCATTCTGCGACGGTGGCAATCAGGTGATCCACCCCAAGACGGTCCGCCAGAGGGGCGGTCACAAAGTCATTGGTGGCGGTGATGATCATCAGGGTGTGGCCCTGGTCACGGTGCTTTTGCAGCAAGGCTTCGGCCTTGGGCAGCCACATGCTGTCCAGTTTTCTGCCAGGAACTGTTCACGCCAGAAATGCAGCTGGGCCATGTCGTTATCGGCCAGCACTTTCAGGGAAAAACGCAGGTACGCCATGATGTCGAGGCGGCCATTCTGGTAATCCACGTAAAACTGGTCGTTGGTTTCCTTGTAGAGCTGCTGGTCAACAATGCCTTTCTCTACCAGCCAGTCTCCCCACAGGTGGTCGGAATCGCAGCCGATCAGGGTGTTGTCCAGGTCGAAAATCGCGAGCGTCATGGCCTCCTTACATGAAGGGGCCATTTTATGCGAAGCCGATGACAAGTCATACCGACGGATTCATCGGTTTGTTTTGGTGCGTTTGTTGCACGGTTGTGCATTGATCGCAGGTTGCCCGGCAAGGTTTAATGGGCTGACAAGGAGCTAGAGTCCACGATTGCGCGTGGTCTCGAAGAGACAACATGACAGGCATTATTGATGACAAAGGATTTCGGCTGAATGTCGGGATCATTATTGCCGGCCAGGATGGCCGGGTATTTGGGGTCGCCGGGTAGGCAACCGTGATGCCTGGCAATTTCCTCAGGGTGGCATGATGCCCGGGAAACCCCGGAAGAGACGCTGTTTCGCGAGCTGGAAGAAGAAGTGGGCCTGTTGCCGGAGCATGTGTGGACATTATCGCCAGTACGGAAGGCTGGTTGACCTATCGTCTGCCGCGCCGTTTTTTGCGCCGGCCCCGTAATCGGCCGCACTGCATTGGCCAGCGCCAGAAGTGGTTTTTGCTGCAACTGACGGCGGAGGAACAGTCCATCGACCTGTTTGCCAGCGATAGCCCGGAGTTCAAGGACTGGCGCTGGGTTAATTACTGGTACCCGATTCGCAAGGTGGTGTACTTCAAGCGCGGAGTGTATGCCCGCGCCTTGCGTGAATTGGCCCCGGCCTTGAAGAAAGAAAACGCGGCCGTGAGTTCCCCGACCCCGTCTACCTCAGGAGACCCGTCCGATGCTTGATACCCTGCGGCGTATTGTTCAGGAAGTGAACAACGCGGCGGATATTCCCAGCGCGCTGGATCTGATGGCAAAGCGGGTACGCGATGCCATGGGCACGGAAGTGTGCTCCATCTATCTGCGCGACGAGGAAGAGCAGCGCTATATGCTGATGGCCTCGGAAGGGTTGAAGCAGGAAGCCGTGGGCAAGGTGAGTCTGGGCCTGTCGGAGGGGGTTGGTGGGCCAGGTGGGCCTGCGCGAAGAACCCATCAATCTGGAAGACGCCTTTACCCACCCCAAATTCCATTATCTGGCAGAAACCGGGGAGGATGCCTTCCATGCTTTCCTGGGCGTGCCGGTGATGCACCACGGTAAGGTGCTGGGCGTCATGGTGGTCCAGCAGCGCGATGTACGCCGTTTCGATCAGAGCGAAGAAGCCTTTCTGGTGACGATCTCCGCCCAGCTGTCGGCGGTGATTGCTCATGCTCATGCCTCGGGTGTGCTGTTCGACCAGTTGGGTGGCAGCGGTGATCTGCCCAGTTTTTATGACGGCCTGCCCGGCTGCCCTGGCGCGGCTATTGGCCATGGTGTGTTGCTGTTCCCAGAGGCAGATTTGGCGTCGGTACCGGACCGTGCGGTGGACGATGTCAGCGAAGAGATTTCCCGGCTGGATGATGCGCTGGTGCGGGTGCGTCAGGAAGTGCGCGATTTGGCTGAGCGCGCGTCCAAATCCCTGGGGCCTGAAGAGCAGGCCCTGTTTGATGTGTATCTGCGCATGCTGGATCGCCATGCGTTGCCGGCAGAGGTGATTGCCCAAATTCGTGAGGGGCAGCAGTGGGCCCAGGGTGCCTTGCGTACGGTGGTCGATGCCCATGTGCGCAATTTCGAAATGATGGATGATCCGTACCTGCGTGAGCGGGCGGCGGATGTGCGCGATTTGGGGCGTCGGGTGCTGGCCCAACTGCAAAGCCAGACCCGTCGCCATGTGATCTTCCCGACGAATGCATTCTGCTAGGCGAAGATATTTCGGCGCCCATGCTGATGGAAGTGCCCCGCGAGCGGGTGCGCGGCATTGTTACCACGCGTGGGTCGCGTAACTCGCATATGGCTATCGTGGCGCGTGCCATGGGTATTCCCACGGTGGTGGGCGCCCAAACTTGCCGCTCAAGCAAATGGACGACAAGGAAATCATTGTCGATGGTTTCCGTGGCCGGGTGGTGGCCAACGCCTCCCCAGAGCTCAAACAGCAGTTTCAGGTCATCATCGCCGAAGAGGCTAACCTGCAGGCCGGGCTGGAAAAGCTGCGTGATGAGCCGGCGGAAACCCTGGACGGCGCGCGGATTAAATTGCAGGTGAATACGGGCCTGATGACTGACATCAATCGCTCGCTGGAGCGGGGCGCCGAAGGGGTAGGCCTGTACCGAACCGAGATACCGTTTATGGTGCGGGACCGTTTCCCTTCCGAGGAAGAGCAGCGGGTGATTTACCGCGAGCAGCTGGCGGCGTTTGCACCTCACAACGTCACCATGCGCACCCTGGATATTGGCGGCGATAAATCGCTAAGCTACTTTCCCATCGAAGATGAAAACCCGTTTCTGGGCTGGCGTGGCATTCGGGTGACGCTGGATCACCCGGAAATTTTCATGGTGCAGGTGCGCGCCATGATCAAGGCGAGCGAAGGCCTGAACAATCTGCGCATCATGCTGCCCATGATCACCAGCGTGATCGAAGCGGAGGAAGCCCAGCATTTGATTCACCGCGCCTGGTTGGAAGTGCGTGACGAAGGCCTGGACGTGCCCATGCCGCCGGTGGGGGTGATGATTGAGGTGCCGGCGTCGGTCTATCAGGCTCGGGCACTGGCTCAGCGGGTGGATTTTCTGTCCGTGGGCACCAATGATTTGACCCAATATCTGCTGGCCGTGGATCGCAACAACCGGCAAGTGGCGTCGCTCTACAATTCCTATCACCCGGCCGTGCTGCATGCGCTGCTGCATGTGGTGGAGCAGGCTCGCGAAGAAAATACGCCGGTATCGGTTTGCGGCGAAATGGCCGGGGAGCCCAGCGCAGCCCTGCTGCTGATGGCCATGGGGGTGGACGTGTTGTCCATGAATGCCTCCAACTTGCTGAAGGTGAAAGCGGCCATTCGGCAGGTGAATATCAGTTTTATTCGTCGTCTTCTCAATGAAGTGCTGGCCATGGATAACGGTGAAGTGATCGCGTCCTATGTGGATCTTCAGCTGGGTAAGGCCGGCTTGAGTGACCTGTTGCGTAATCGCAAAGTGCTGTCCTGAGCGAGCCCGGCCTGAATTAATACAGACCGTGTCGACGGTGTAGAAAAAATAAAAATATTCGGGAGAGAAGTATGAAGCGCGCGTTCCTTTTGATTGTGGTGGCGCTGTTTGTCTTGCTGGCAGTGCTGTTGTTCAACACGTTCAACGTGAGCGCCCCAGATGACACGGCCACGCCCTTGCCAGTGTTCGAGTCAGGGTTAAACGAAGCGGACATGAGCGCCCGCCTGTCACAGGCGCTGCAATTCCCCACGCTGCCTCACCAGCCGCAATCGTTTGCGGCGTTCCATGACTTTCTCCGTGACGCTTTTCCGCTTACCGATCAAAACCTGGCCCTGAAAAAATTCGGTAATAGTCTGCTCTACCACTGGGACTCCGGGAACGATTGCGCGCCGACCTTGTTGTTGGCTCATCAGGACGTGGTGCCGGTGTCGTCACCGGATCAATGGCAGCACCCACCCCTTTGCCGGGGTGGTGGATGAGCACTTCGTCTGGGGCCGCGGCGCCATGGATGACAAAGGCAGCCTGATGGCCATCCTGGAGGCCACGGAAGCCTTGTTGGCGGAAGGTCGGGCGCCAACTTGTGATGTATGGCTGGCGTTTGGCCACGATGAAGAAATCGGTGGCAATGAAGGTGCCAACCGTATGGCCGCGTGGATGGCAGAGCAGGGCCTGCGATTCGCGCTGGTACTCGATGAAGGTGGCATGATGCTACCGGGCGATACCCTTGGGATTGAGCAGCCTGTGGCGTTGATCGGCATCGCTGAGAAAGGCTACATGACGGTGACGTTGCAAGCCCACGCGGAACCGGGTCATTCTTCCCGTCCGCCGTCGAAAACCGCGGTGGGTGACTTTGGCCAAAGCCATTACTGCCTTGCAGAACAGTCCCCGCCCTGCCGGGTTGAGTGAGCCAACTCGAAAAATGCTGAAGCAAGTGGCGCCGTATCAGCCGTTTGCCAAGCGAATTGTGTTCGCCAATTTGTGGCTGTTTGAGCCGCTCATCGTTAAACAGTTATCCGGCAAACCGGAAACCAACGCGCTGGTTCGCACCACCATGTCGCCGACTCTGTTGCGTGCTGGCGTCAAAGATAATGTGTTACCTGCCACCGCCGAGGCCACTATCAATTTTCGCCTGGCACCCGGCGAAACCCTCGATACCGTGTTGGCCTATCTGGAGGAGCAACTTCCGGATTCCATCACCGTCACGCCACAGGACACTTTCCTGTCTGATCCGTCCCTCACCAGCAATATTCCTTCCCCGGCTTTTAATCGTTTGGCGGGCCTTGCCCGGTCGCTACCGGAAAAGCCGGTGGTGGCACCATTCCTGCTGATTGCTGGCACCGATGCACGTCACTACCAGGTTGTTTCTGATCAAATATTCCGCTTTATGCCGGTTGCTTTGAATCAGGATGATCTGTCGCGTTTTCATGGTCACAACGAACGGTTGTCTAGAGAGCAGTATCCGCAGATGGTGCGCTTTTATGCCGGAGTGATGTTGGCAGCGGAGTAAAGGTGTGTTTACTGCCCGGTTTTCTGCATTGCAAAGAACCGGGTGAAGGCTCCATCAGGTAACAGTAAAACTCTGGTTCGGGCTGCCGGCCGCGTTGCCGTCCGGTTGCCATACCTGTTCCTGCATTTGCGGCCCCTGCTCGCGGTCCATAATGACCGCGCTGCTGGCGCGGGTGCCGTAGGTTTCCGACTGAATAAACACCGGGGCCACCAGCCTTTCCAGATCCATGCCCGACGCCGGTGTCGGGCAGTTCGCTGTCGGCGGGTTGATAATGGTCGTTAACCACCTGCAGTAGCTGCTGCAGGTTGCCGCCGGCCGTAATGGCGGTCGGCCAGGTTCTGTTTGGCCCGTTGTACCTTGGGCCAGGGTCGTCCAGCAGGCCGTTGCTGAGGCCATGAATGCCGGGCGGACCGCCTGCGGCGGTGCGCCTCGGTTGCCCAGATACCAGGGACTGTCAGCGGCACTGTCTTAGGTCACCGTGCCCACCAGCAGGTTGAAGGCACCGTAGTGATGTTGTTCTGCCGCCAGGGTGTGGCTGAACTGTTCCGGGGTTTGTTCCCCTTCCAGAAAAGCGAAGGGCAGCAGGCCGCGTGATCGCTCGCCGGGCTGGCGGCCGGTGATGGGTTCGCGGTAGTTGGTGACTACGGCGAAGCGACCATTACGGTGGATGCCCAGCCAGGTGCCGCCGGCGGTGAGGTCCAGCCCGCAGAAAATATCGCCGCGCCAGCGGCGCCGCTCGGCCGGGCGCGCGTGAAACTCATCCCGATTGGCGGCCACTTTTAATGGCGTGTTTGATTCAGGCTGCCAGTCGAGCAAGACAATACACATCGATTTTCCTTTCTTCTCTGCTCACCTGCGGTCATCTACGCGCTGAGTGCCGCTCGTTGAAGTCCAGGGTCTTTCAGCGTCCGTGCCCGGCGCCTGGCGTTTCCGTGCTAGCATACCTGCCTTGCCACGAGTTGTGTTGGAGAGGATGTGCTGGAACTGTTTCTGATCTGTCTGGGCGTGGTGTGGGCGCCGGCTGCTGGCTGGAGCGCTAGGCTTGGGCGGTGGCGTGGTTATCGTGCCGGCCCTGATTTTCCTGTTTCACGGCTTGGGCTTTCCTGATGAACTGGTCGCCAAGATGGCGGTAGCCACATCCTTGAGCACCATCATCGTGACCTCTATCAGCGCGGTACGCACCCATCACAAGGCCGGTTTTGTGCGCTGGCCGGTGGCGCTGCGTCTGGGCGTGGGCATTGTGCTGGGCGCCTTTGCGGGGGCTTTCATCGCCGATGCGATGAAAGGGGAACTGTTGACCCGTCTGTTCGGTCTGTTTGCCATGCTGATTGCCCTGCAGATGTTGCTGGTGGGCCGCAAGGCGCTGGATGAAAGCTTGCCGCAACGGGTGCCCGGTGCGACGGGGCTGGGCCTGGCCGGGTTGCTGATCGGTACCGGGTCCGCGATTTTCGGTATCGGCGGTGGCTCGTTGACGGTGCCGTTTTTGAGTTGGTGCCGGTTGAAAATGCAGGAAGCGGTGGCCATTTCCTCCGCCTGTGGGCTGCCCATTGCCATTGCCGGCACGCTGGGGTTTGCGGTGGCCGGTTGGAATGAGCAGCACTTGCCTGATGGGGCGCTGGGCTATGTGTTTTTGCCCGCCACAGCCGGTATAGTGCTCACCAGCTTCCCGTTTGCGCGCCTGAGTGCGCGGCTCAGCCACCGGCTGCCGTCCGCCACCTTGAAAAAGGTCTTCGCTCTGGTGCTTTTTGTGCTTGGCCTCAAACTGGCTTTTGGATAACAACCTATGGAATTCCCGCAGATCGACCCGGTGGCGTTCGCCATCGGCCCCCTGAAAGTGCACTGGTACGGCCTGATGTACATGTTCGGCTTTGCTGCCGCCTGGTTGCTGGGTGTGTACCGGGCCAAAACCCCATTCCGGCTGGACCAAAGATCAGGTGGGCGATCTGGTGTTTTACGGCGCCATGGGCGTGATTGTCGGTGGCCGCTTGGGTTACGTGTTCTTCTATAATTTCGATAAATTCCTCGATGATCCGCTGTGGTTGTTTGCGGTGTGGACCGGGGGCATGAGTTTCCACGGTGGCGCCATCGGGGTGCTGGTGGCCTTCTGGCTGTTCGCCCGGAAAACCGGCAAACGGTATTTCAGGTGGCGGATTTCATGGTGCCCATGGTGCCTATCGGCTGGCCACCGGCCGCTTCGGTAATTTCATGAATGCGGAGTTGTGGGGCCGCGCCAGTGATGCGCCTTGGGCCATGGTGTTCCCCACCGACCCACTGCAGATTGCGCGCATCCCTCCCAGCTTTACGAGATGGTGCTAGAGGGCGTGCTGCTGTTTCTGGTGCTGTGGGTGTATTCGGCGAAACCGCGCCCGGCGGGGGCGGTGACGGCCCTGTTCGGGATCGGTTATGGCTGCGCGCGCACCTTTGTGGAATTCTTCCGCGAGCCGGATGCCCATATTGGTTATCTGGCGGGCGGCTGGTTGACCATGGGCATGCTGCTGAGCATTCCGATGATTGTTCTCGGTATCGCCATGTTGGTATGGGCGTATCGAAACGATGAGCGAGGAGTGAAGCATGAAGCAATACCTTGATCTGCTTCGCCACGTGCGCGAGCACGGCACCTACAAGGAAGACCGCACCGGTACCGGCACCTATGCGGTGTTTGGTTACCAGATGCGCTACGACCTGAGCCAGGGCTTTCCCATGCTCACCACCAAGAAGCTGCATCTGCGCTCGATTATTCACGAACTGCTGTGGTTCCTGTCTGGTGACACCAATATCCGTTATCTGAAAGAAAACGGCGTGTCCATCTGGGATGGCTGGGCGACGCCGGACGGCGAGCTGGGCCGGTTTATGGTGAACAGTGGCGCAGTTGGAAAACGCCGGATGGCGGAGTGATTGACCAGATCGCCGAGGTGCTGGAAGAGATCAAGCGCAACCCGGATTCCCGGCGCCTGGTGGTCAGCGCCTGGAACCCGGGTGTACTGCCGGATCCGTCTATTTCGCCGGATGCCAATGCGGCGGCGGGCAAGCAAGCGTTGCCGCCGTGCCACTGCCTGTTCCAGTTCTATGTGGCCGACGGCAAGCTCAGCTGCCAGTTGTATCAGCGCAGCGGCGATATCTTCCTGGCGTGCCGTTCAATATTGCCTCCTATGCATTGCTGACGCTGATGATGGCTCAGGTCTGTGATCTGGAGCCGGGCGATTTTGTGCATACCCTGGGGATGCGCACCTGTACTCCAACCATCTGGAGCAGGCCGACACCCAACTGGCCCGCACGCCTGGCCCGCTGCCGACGATGACGCTGAATCCGGCGGTGAAGGATCTGTTCGCCTTCACCTTTGACGATTTCACCGTCAGCAATTACGACCCCGCCGCGCACATCAAGGCGCCGGTGGCGATTTAAGAGACGCCTCACGTTTCACGCAACACGCCAGCACGCGTGATGCATGAAGCGTGTTGCCTGCTGCGAGGTTTAAATGTCCATTCGACTTTCCATGATGGTCGCCAAGGCCAGCAACAATGTGATCGGCCGGAATAACAAGCTGCCCTGGTATCTGCCCAATGACTTGAAGTACTTCAAGCAGGTGACGTTCGGCAAGCCGGTGATCATGGGCCGCAAGACCTGGGAGTCACTGAAGGGCCGCTGCCCGGGCGCACCAATATCGTGATTACCCGCCAGCAGCAGTATCTGGCCGAGGGTGCCAAGGTGGTGGCCACCGTGGATGACGCTATCACCATGGCGGAGAACGTGGCGTTTATTGAAGGTCAGGAAGAGGCGGTGATCATGGGCGGTGCGGAAATCTACGCGCTGGCGCTGCCGCAGACCCAGCGGCTCTACCTCACCGAAGTCCACGCAGAGGTCGACGGGGACCTTTTCCCGGAATACGACACGTCCGAGTGGAAAGAAATCGGCCGCGAAGATTTTCCCGCTGAAGGACCCAATCCCTACGATTATTCCTTTGTGGTGTACGAACGGAAATGAGCAAAGTTGAAAGTTTAAAGCGTCCAACTTTTTTTTTCAGCGGTTCTGCGGACTACAACTTTTCACTTTGAACTTTCAACTGATGTTTCGCGGGCACGGCGACTATCGTGCAGTACCAGCCTAACCCGCGTTGCAGCTTGGCTTGTAGCTTGCCGCTCGGTTTTTTACTGCCGCGGTTCGATCCGAACCTCACTTCTCACCGATTGGGCGATAAAGCACTTTTCGTGGGCGCGCTGGTGCAGAGCCTGAATTGTTGCGGCGTCTGGTTGTTCGCCATTAAAGGTGACCAGCGGTTGCAGCACCATGGTCTGCATATAAATTTTGCCTGATCGTTTTGCCCGAGTACGCCTTGGGGGTCGTCATCGTAGCTGGCCACCGACAGCCCTTCGCGGGCCGCTTCGGTGAGAAACGACAGCAAGTGGCAGCTGGCCAGTGCGGCGAGGAAGGCTTCTTCCGGTTCCATGAATTCCTGATGGCCGTGGCCATCGACCACGCGCACTTCATTGCCGTCTGCAAGGTGCCAGAGGTAATGCTCCTGGTCGCCGTGGGCGGTCCAGCTTAGATGCATGGTGTGTTGTGACACGAAATTTCCCCGGTTGATCCGTCATTAGCAGGCTTGTTTGAACACCTTTCAGGGCAGTATGCCATCAAAATAGCCACTTGCCATGACGACTTGGGTCAGTCTTGCTATCTCGCTGTCAGGCGGTGCCTGAGGGCCGCTGGGTTGGCTTAATGACCAGTAGCGGAACACGGCAATATTCACCAGTGCGCTCATTAGCGATACCGGCAGGGCGGCCAGCAACGAGGCGGCGGTGGTATGGCTAACCACTCCCAGGATGGCGCTGGCGACCAGGCTACTCATCATCAGATAGGCCAAGAATACCAACACCAGAATCAGCAGCAGCGGCCATTGCTGGGACTGTGTCATCTGGAACGACTGGCGCAGGGCTCGATGGGGTTTTGTTGCTTGAGGATTACCAGCAGGGGGCGTAACACAGGCGGGTATAGACCCAGACCGCCGGGAAAAACAGGGCCATCCAGCCCAGCGATACGCCAATGGCCATCAGTGCATAGGTGAGCAGCAAGGCGGGTAAACCAGTAGTGCCGGGCGGTGCAAGCGAGCAGGCCGCGTGGTTTGCCGTTGCTGATGGCGGACAGCTGCACATAGAGCGCGCCTTCGGCCAGCGGGCGAACCAGCAGAATAATGGCCAAGCTGATGCCGCTGAATTGCAGGGCGGCCCCTTCGGTTTCCGGCAGCACGAAGGATGGGCCGAAGATCCACTGGGTAGCTTCAGTAATCAGGGCAAAGGGGGCGGTGACCAGAAACAGCGGGCCAAGGTGCCGCCACCAGAAGAGGAGAATTTCGCGAAAACGGTGTCCGATCATGGTGAGCCATCAATTCAGTCGACGGCGCAACCATACGACAGCGCTGCTTCCATTTCCACAATGCAGCGCGCAAAGGTTACCACCAGTATTTTCCCCAGTTTTCCGGGTTGGCCCAGAAGCGCGGGTTATTCCACTTGCGCTCGAAATTGTAGTTATCCAGGTCGTAGCTATAGATGTTCAGCTCGCGCCCGTCTTCAGCAAGTGCCCTGCTCCCGGCAGCCCAGTGCCAGAAACCCGTTGGTGGGCCAGCGCAATTTTTGCGGGGCCAAAGTGGGCTGATACACCGCCACCATGGAATCGGTATGCAGGTTGCGTAGCAAGCCCATCAGTGCTTCGCCGTCATGCTGGGGCATGTATTCCAGCTGATCCGCCACGATGGCGATATCCACCCGGTTAATGTCATCCAGTGCGGGGAAGGGGTTCTGTTCCTGAATTTCCACCAGAGTGCAGTTGTGATCTTTGCACCACTGGGCAACGACAGGGATGGGGTTGAGGCTGACAGTCAAAATGGAGGAGGGCTGGTGGCTATCGAGAATAGCGGCCAGACGTTCCTGTGGAGATTCGGTCATGGAGTGTGCCGTCGCAATATTCATGATTTCAGTCTAACGCCAATGCAGGTGGCTTTCGATAGGGGTTGGGTAGCGTTTTGCAGTTTTGATGCATTGCCGTTATGGCTTCCCGGGTGGTCTGCAGGGGTGTGTTTTGGGCAGGGTGCCGGGAGAGTTTGACCGGTGCGCCATCGGGTTGGGCCACTGAAATGAGATCTTCATCAGAAAATGGGAAACAGGCGTTGACGACTGTCTAATCAATAATGATAATGATTCTCATATACGAAAAGGAGGTCAGCATGTCTCAGGTAAAGAAAAACGTTGCCACTACCACGCGCCAGGTTGCCATCAATGCGGAGAGCAGTGTGGCAGTGGTTTGCTGCTTAACCATCAGGGCAAGTTGTGGATCGAGCATGCCGGGGAGCGTTACCAGCTGCGCCGTACGTCCAACAACAAGTTGATACTTACCAAGTGACGCACGCAACACGCTCCACGCAACAACACGCAGAAAGCGCTTCTGGTTTTCAAGGTCCCAATCCCGCGTAAAAACGTGAGCGCGGGGCAAGGCGTTTAAAAACCGACAATCAACGAATCGCGTTGTTGCGTGGAGCGTGTTGCGTGCCGCGTCTCATCTTTCTCCCTGACGTGGATCGCCAGCCGCAGCCAGCTTTCCACACCTAATTTAAGACTCTCCGGCATGCAGCATGCCGCCGGCCGCAACGCGCAGGATCTGTTGTCATTGTCTTGTCTGCCTGTCGAGACCACTCTTTCGGCGCGGCAGCAGGCGGCAATAGTTATGACCCTGTCACCGCGTTGTGGCGTGAAGCATGTTGCCTGCTGCGCTATTTTGGAGGCAGTATGTCTGTCATGACATGGCCCTCGGCCCCGGCAACATCCCCTCTGTTGAGGCAGTGTGGTGCTGCGCTCGGTGACCGGGTGTTGCGGTTGCAGGATGAACCGCTGGCAATTCTCAAGGCGTTGTACCGGCTGGGTTCTCTGGTGGTGACCACCTTCTCCAGTGGCTCGCGCATTTCCCAGAACATGCATTACCCGACCCTGCAGGACGGCGAGTCCGGTGTAGCCGGCGAATGGTGGCTGGAATCAGTGGGCGATCGTTGCCGGCTGCGCCAGAGCTTGCAGGTCGGCCAGTGGCATTCGGTGCTGGCGGTGTTGGAACCCACCGGCGCCTTGCCGGCGCGAAGTCTGGTGTTTTTCGACCGTCACGGGCAGCCGCTACAGCAGATGGCGGTGGCGCCGGACAGTGGCGGGCTGGCGTTCGAGGAGCTGGTGTGCGCCATGCTTCACCCGGATCAGCAAACGCTTAGCATGCCGGCGGTGCTGCCACGCGGGGCAGCCGGTGACCTGGGGTCGCTCAGTCAGTTGGAGCGCGACTGGGCGAGCAGCACGGATGAGGAAGACTTTGCCGGCTTGCTGCAGCGCTGCGATCAACAGCGCGACGTTTTGTACCGCTCGGTGCGTGACAGCTTTGCCTGCCAGGTGCGGCCGGAAACGTTGCCGGCGGTGTTGGCGGAAGCGGCTGTTCGAGACACGGTCACGAACCTTGTGCGTGGGTAATCATGGGGTGCGGTTGTGCATGACCGCGCCCTGGTCGTCGCCGCGCTGGCAGGGCAGCCATTGCCATCTGGCCCATAACGGCGCGTTGGTGTCACTGGACATGGCAAAGATGGACAGCCTGTGGCGTCTGCGCAAGCCCGGTGATGGGCAGGTGGTTACCGCCCTTGAAGCCCTGGATGATCGAGGCCAGTGGTTGTGGACCCTGTCTGCGGGTGACGAGGAAAACCAGTGGCGGGCGCTATTGAAAGATAGTGTTATTCGCTAGCGACGAGCGACGAGCGACGGGATTGGGAAAAGTAGAAACGTTTCACGCCGCTACGTTTCTACGGTGCTGCTGCCGCATGGCAGACGCTGAAGCGTCAGGTTGAAGCGAGGCAGGGCTGTCGTCAGCCCGCGCCGGGCAGTCAGATCACTCAAAACTGATCATCGAATTGCTTGATCAGATTGATGATTCCCGTTACGTCCTGCTCCATGCCTTTCAGGGCTTCTCTGCCATGGGGGCGCTATCGCACTGTCCGGGCATGGGGTGATCCGCTTCGAGTATGGCCCGGAAACGGGCGATGAATACCCACTGTAGCCACTCGCTGAAATTCATGGTGTCCGCAAAAAACGGTGACGTGCCGCTGTCGAAAGCCGATGGCGCCGGCGGCTGTGTAGCCCACAGACCTTGCTGGTCCAGCTCTGTTTGCAGGTCATCGAGCAGCGAGGAAAGTTGGGCGCGTTGGCTCATGGGAGGAATCATCCGCGGTCAGTCATCGAAGAGCGGCACCAGATCCGGTAGCTCATGCAGGTTGTGGATATGGTGACGGGGGCGGTCCAGTTCAACCGGCCAGGCCAGATCGATGAGGTTGGCCCAGACGGCATGCATGCCGTGTTCGCGGGCGGCGTGCACATCTTCCAGCGGGTGATCACCCACGTGGACGGCCTGGTGGGCCTGAACCCCGGCGGATTCCAGCGCGGCATGGAACATGTCCGGGGCGGGTTTGCGCTTGCCGATGGTTTCCGCAGAGTGATGGAACGCGAACAGTTCGGCGATGCCGATCTGGCGCAGGTCGGCGTTGCCGTTGGTCAGTGCGCCCAGGTGTAGCTGTCGGCGAGTTGCTCCAGCACCTCCCGGGCACCGGGAAAAAACGATACCTGGTTTCGGGCCTGATGAAAGACCGCGAAGGCGTCCAGGGCGATTTTGCGGGCCTCGTTGGTGCTGAACCCGGCGTCCATGAAGGCCCGGGTCATGGCGTCCTGGCGTAGCGCGGTCAGGTTGTCCAGGTAGCCGGGGTTTTCCTTGAGCAAGGTGGTGCGCACCATGCGCACCCGCTCCGCGTTGAGGGCGCGGGCGGCATCCGGGTGGCGGTCAGCGATCCAGTCACTACAGGCTTTCTCGGCCTTGCGGATCACCTCATCCACAGGCCACAGCGTGTTGTCCAGATCGAAGGTAATCAGCTTGAGTGTGCTCATGGGCGTTAGTTTATCGTAAAACCGCTAATGGCAGCACACCGGGTTGCTTGTGTCAGAGATGGGGCGGGTGCCCGGGATTATTCGTCTTCGTCCTTGCGGCGCTGGGCCCTTGGATGCTGGGCGCCATCGTAGACCTGGGCCAGGTGCTGGAAGTCCAGGTGGGTGTAGACCTGGGTGGTGGCCAGATCGGCATGGCCGAGCAGTTCCTGTACCGCACGCAGGTCGCCGGAGGATTCCAGCAGGTGGGTAGCGAAGGAGTGGCGTAATTTGTGCGGGTGCAGGTGGTCGTCGAGGCCGCGTTCCAGGGCATGGCGTTTCAGCCGTTGCTGCACGCTGGAGGTGACAGTCGACGGCCGTTCTTGCTGATGAACAGGGCTTTTCTCGCTGTCCTTGATGAACAGGGTGCGGGCCTTGAGCCAGCGGCGCGGCGGTGAGGGCGGGTTTGCCGATGCCGGCAGCTGGCGGGTTTGTTGCCTTTACCGGTGACCAGCAGCTGGCCGGCACGCAGATCCAGGCTGTCCAGATTCAGGCTCAGCAGCTCTGCCAGCCGCAGGCCGCAGGCGTAGAGCAGTTCCATCATGGCCTGGTCGCGCAGGGCCAGCGGTTCGCTGCTGTGGGTGCCGGCATCCAGCAGATGGCTGACCTGATCCGCATCCAGCGCCTTGGGCAGGCGTTTGCCGCTTTTCGGGGCGCGAATATCCATGGCCGGGTTGTCGCGGGCCAGCCCCTCGCGCATCAGATAACGGAAAAACGTGCGCAGGGTGGAGAGCATGCGCTGGATGGTTTTGCCGCTTTTGCCCTTGCGGTGGAGCGTGGCGGCCAGGCTGCGAATGTCGTGCACGGTGAGGGTATCCCAGGGCTGCGTGCCCAGGACGTTTCGAGCCTCGACCAGGTCGCGCTGATAGTTGCTGACGGTGTGCGGGGAAAGAGGCGGCGCTCGCTGGCCAGATGGGTCAGGAAGGCGTTAACCGTTGGCGCTGCGCCAGTGCTGTCGCTGTCCACGGTTAACGGTCCTCGTTCAGCTGATATCGCTGGTTTTCTTGGCTGCCTGATGGGGGTATTGGCGCACGACTTCGTGGAGGCGGCGGCTCAGCACCTGGCCAATATGGGTAATGAACAGGTGCCCAGGGAGCTGCGGAAGTGCATGGCGCTTTTGCTGCCGATGGCCAGCAGGCCCAGGCGACCCTGGTATTCCAGCGGCACCATGGCGGCGGAGCGAATGTCGGTGGCGTTGTCCTGGAACAGGGCTTCCATTTCTTCCGTGCGCATGGCGCCGCAGACCGCCTTGCCGCTGCGCAGTAGATGGTTGAGGGCGCTGGGCAGGGCGTCGCTGTCCACGCAGCGAATCTGGTTGCGCAGGTCGCCAAGAATGGGCACTTCCCGGTCGTACAACATCAGCGCCACCTGGTCACAGTGAAAGTCCGTGCTCAGGCTGGTGAGCAGATTGCGGAACAGTTTTCGGCGCCCCGGGCTTCCAGCAGCGACAGGGTCAGGCGGCGGGTCTTGTCGAACAGGTGATCGTTTTCCCGGGCCACATCCAGCAGGCCGTTGAGGCGGTCGCGCAGCTCGGTGTTGCGCTCGCGAAGAATCGACGCCTGGCGTTCCAGCAGGGATACCGCCTCGCCTTTGGAGTCAGGCAGGCGCAACAGTTCCAGCAGCTCCGGGCGATGCTGAAAGAAATCGGCATGTTCACGCAGGTAGGCGGCGACCTGGTCGGCGCTGGCTGGAGTCTGGTCCGTCATCAATCCTGTCCTTTGTCATCATTCGGGTCAGTCGGCACTGACATCGCCTATGCGCTGCTAAAGAGTGATTTCAATAGCGCCATCATAGACATGGCTGGCGGGGCCTGTCATCTGGATGCCGCCCTGGCCATCGTAGCAGACTTGCAGCGTACCGCCCGGCAGGTGCACGGTGACGGCGGTATCCAGCCAGCCCCGGCGCTGGCCGATGACCACGGCGGCGCAGGCGCCGGATCCGCAGGCCAGGGTTTCGCCGGCGCCCCGTTCGTAGACGCGCAGGCGGATTTCGTTGCGGCTGACGATCTGCATAAAGCCCACGTTCACCCGTTCCGGGAATTGCTCGTGGCTTTCCAGCAGCGGGCCGACGCTTTCTACTGGCGCGTTATCCACGTTTTCTACCAGCAGGGTGCAGTGGGGATTGCCCAGGCCCACGGCGCCCACTTCCCAGGCTTGCGTGCCGGATACCAGGAAATAGCTGTCCGCTTCGGCTTTGGCGGTCATGGGGATGGCGTCGGCGCCCAGCGAGGCGCGCCCATGTCCACGGTGACCTGCTCATCGTCGGTGACGGTGAGGGTCATCTGGCCGGCGGCGGTTTCCACCCGGATTTCACGCTTGTCCGTGAGCCCCTGTTCGCGCACAAAACGGGCAAAGCAGCGGGCGCCGTTGCCGCACTGGCTCACTTCGGAGCCGTCGGCATTGAGGATGCGGTAGCGGAAATCGGCGTCAGCGGAACGGGCGGGTTGCACGATCAGCATCTGGTCGAAACCCACGCCAAAATGCGGTCGCCAAGGCGGCGTATTTCATCCGCAGGCAGGGCAGGCCGGTTTCCGGTAATGTCTGGCGAATGCCGTCGATGACCATGAAATCGTTGCCCAGGCCGTGCATTTTGGTAAAGCGCAGGTTCATACCGCTGTCCGGTGAAGTCGTAATTAAAGGCCTATTGTACGGCCTCCCGGGGCTGAAATCAGTGCCTTGGGCGGTGCAAAATGTCTATGGGGCTGATTCTTTCCGGCGATACGCGGAATGAATTGCGGGTCTGCTGCGAACGCTGGCGCCGGTTATACGGTTTCATGCGCGGGGCATTCAGTGCCTTGCAAAAGACACAATCCATCAAAAAACAGACCCTACGTCGGCCGAGCAAGGTACAATTGTCCATTGATCGTGGCGAATCTGTCGTCGCGAATCCGCCGTGAGGCGTTTTTCATTCCCAGTTCAGGTGTCCGTCATGCTTTCCTACCGTCACAGTTACCACGCCGGCAATTTCGCGGATGTGCTCAAGCACATTGTGCAGGTGGCAATCATTGAATACCTGAAGAAGAAGGACAAACCCTTCACCGTGCACGATACCCATGCCGGTGCGGGCCGTTATGCCATCGCCAGTGAGCATATGCAGAAGACCGGTGAGTACCAGGACGGCATTGCCAAATTGTTTGGCAAGCGCACCGGGTTCGGGGTGATTGACCAGTACGTGTCGCTGGTGGAAAAGCTGAACCCGGTGGGGCGGCTGACCGACTATCCCGGTTCGCCGCTGATCAGCGCCCGCCTGCTGCGTGAGCAGGATGTGCTGCAATGCACCGAGCTGCACACCACCGACTTTGCCCTGCTCAAGCGTGAGTTTGCCGACGACAAGCGCGTGCAGGTGCTCAAGGAAGATGCCTGGCAGGGGCTCAAGGCATTGTTGCCACCGCAGCACCGGCGTGGTCTGGTATTGATCCGTCCTACGAGATGGAAGCGGATTACAACGGCGTGCTGCCTGCGGTGCAAATGGCCATGGAGAAATTTGCCACCGCCACCTATGCCATCTGGTACCCGGTGCTGGACCGCAACCGCACAGAAAGCTTTATTCGCCGTTTCGTGAAAGCCGGAATTCCCAACCTGCTACGGGTGGAATGTTGCGTGCGCCCGGATGCTTCCGGCCGTGGCATGACCGGTACCGGCATGTTGATCATCAACCCGCCTTATACCCTGGCCCAGCACATGGCCCAGGCCATGCCTTGTTGAAAGACGCGCTCTGCGATGCCAACGGCCATACGCTGGTGAAAATGCTCACCGGGGAGCAGGGCCAGTCCTGATCCGGTTGTCGCCCTGGTGGCTGTTTACGTCTCGTTGAATAACAGCACCAGGGTGCCGCCGCGCAGCAGGCTGCCGTAGTTCAGATTGATCCCGATGCCAATGTTGTCGATGAACGGGATGCGCTCGTGAATATCCAGCAGCCAGCCTACGCCTGCCTCGTAGTAATAATGATTCCCCAGTGACCCTTCCAGATCGCCGCCCAGGTCGAAGCGGGATGCCTGCATCCACACGTTCTGGCCGGGCAGGATGCGGGTGACGAAGGGGTGTTTCCAGCGCGCCCATGGGACCAGTACCAGGCTTCCGGCGCCACGTCATGGGCGGCGCGGTCGGTATGGAAGGTGTGCCCGGCCATATAATGAATGTCGCTAAACAGCTCCACCTCCGCCTGCTCACCGCCGATGAAATAGGTCAGCCGGGCGCTGGGTTCCAGTAGCCAGGCATCCGCATCGAAGTTGGTAATGAGTCCGTTGACGGCGGGGGCGATGGCCTGGGAATCGGCGGTATTGAAGTCGGTGTCGTTGCGATAGCGCATCCAGTGCGCGTGGGTGGAGAAGGCAAGGTCCCAGTGGGTGGACAACCGGCGGCTGAGGTCCCGCCGGCACTCAGGGAAGTGACCGAGCTGTTGATTTCGTCCTTGGCCCGGCTGGTGCTGCTGATGATCTGGGTTTCCTGTTTGTTTTCCACATAGGCGGCTTTCACGCCCAGCGTCAGGGTATTACCGGTTTCCGCCAGAGGGTTTGCCAGGTGTAGGGCAGGCTGAAGGTGGCGATGCGTTGGCGTAGTTCCCGGGATTCCAGCGAGCCGAAGTTATCGTCGTCCAGATTCAGCAGCGTGTTGGGGTCAAAGTCCCAGAAGCCGAAGCGCACGGCGTCGCCGCTGGTTAGCAGGTTGGCGGTGACAAAGCTTTCCGCAAGGCTTAACCGAATCGCACGGTTAACGGCGTCGTTGGCTGACGCTTTGCCGGGAGCGGCGGCAAGTAACAGCCCGGGCAGGATCAGTGATGACAGCGCAGCACGGAAATTCATGCTGGCAGGGAGAAGTCAAGGGGGTTGACCGTGACAGCCAAAGCGTAAAACAAAAAACGGGCCGAAGCCCGTTTTCTGTGCCTCAGGCCGCTATCAGGAAGCAGCGATTCCTGCTTCAGCTGGTCGTCATAGGTTTCCCGTTGGCGCACCACAAAGGCCTGGTCGCCATCCACCATGATTTCGGCGGGGCGGTTGCGGCTGTTGTAGTTGCTGGCCATGGCAAGGCACGCGGCGCACGGCCAGCAGGTCGCCGGTTTCCAGGGACAGGGCGCGGTCCTTGCCGAGAAATCGCCGGTTTCGCACCGGCCCAACGATGTCCCATTCGCGGCAATCGGCGTCGTGGGGTTTTACCGGCACAATGTTCTGCCAGGCGGAGTACAGGCTGGGGCGAATCAGATCGTTCATGGCGCCGTCGACGATGGCGAAGTTCTTGTGCTCGGTGGGCTTGAGGAACAGCACTTGGGTAATGAATACGCCGGCGTTGGCGGCAATGGAGCGGCCCGGTTCGATGTGCACGGGCAGTTCGCCGGGAATGTGCTTGAGCAGGGCCTGCACATACGCTGAACGGTCCGGTGGGGTTTCGTCGTCGTAGGTCACGCCCAGGCCGCCACCCAGATCCAGATGATGAATTTCGATGCCGTGTTCCTGCAGCTGGGCCAGCAGTTTCAATACCCGCTCCAGGGCATCTTCGAACGGGTCCAAGCTTGGTGAGCTGGCTGCCGATGTGGCAGTCGATTCCCAGAATCTTGATGTGCGGCAATTCGGCGGCGCGCTGATACAGGGCCGGCGCCTTGGTGATGTCCACGCCGAACTTGTTGTCTTTCAGGCCGGTGGAAATATAAGGGTGGGTCTGGGCGTCCACATCCGGGTTCACGCGGATGGCGATGGGCGCTTCACGGTCCAGTTCGCCGGCCACCAGATTCAGCAGTTCCAGTTCGGCGGCGGATTCCACATTGAAACAGTGGATGTTGGCTTTCAGGGCCGCGGCCATTTCGTCGGCGGTTTTGCCCACGCCGGAAAAGACAATTTTGTCCGGATCGCCGCCGGCACGCAGCACCCGTTCCAGTTCGCCACCGGAGACGATATCGAAGCCGGCGCCGCAGCGGGCCAGTACATTCAGCACCGCCAGGTTGGAGTTGGCTTTCACCGCGTAGCACACCTGATGAGGGTGGTCGCCGAAGGCTTCATCGAACGCCAGATAGTGACGCTCCAGAGCCGCCCGGGAATACAGGTAGAGCGGCGTGCCGAAGCGGTCCGCCAGTTGCTCTACGGGAAGCTCTTCGGCAAACAGTTCACCGTCGCGGTACTGAAAGGGGTCCATGATTATTCCTGTCCGGACGCGTTGGCGTCGTCTTCGTCTTGGGTGTCGTCACTGTCAGTGGCGTCGGCTTGCGCCGCCTGGGCGTTGCCGGCCGACGCGGCGGCGTTGCGTTCCTGATCAAAATACAGCGGGCCTTTCTGGCCGCAGCCGGCCAGGAGCAGGAACAGTAACAGGCTGAATGGGCGCATGGGGTACTCCGTTTGCTGGGGTGTGAGTATAACGGTTCGTGACTCTGGAGGTAATGCGGGGGCGATGTGAAATCCGGTGATGGCGATGTCCGATAACGCCGCTTGAGAAAAAAACGGTCCGGTTTACTATCTGTGGATAGTCCGCTCCGCGTGGACGCATTTCTGCTGATCTTTTCGCCCCTTTCTCGTACTTGCCCTGCCTGCGCCTGGATACCCCGGCATGCGGGCGGGCGTGTATGCGTGGGGCATTTCTGAATGATTGACCCTGTAAGGAGAAAGCCATGGCGTTACCGGCCATTACCGTTTCACGTTTGGATGTTGCGCGCCTGGAAGCATTGTTAGCGACCGCCCATGGCGAGGTGGCCGATGGCCTGGAAGAGGAACTGTTGCGCGCCACGGTGGTGGCGCCCGAGGATATGCCGGCGGATGTGGTCACCATGAATTCGCGGATTCGCTGCCGGGAGCAGGCCCGTGGCCGGGAAATGTGCCTGACATTGGTGTACCCACAGGATAGTGGTCCGAACGGGTGTCGATCCTGGCGCCGGTGGGTGCGGCGTTGCTTGGGATGTCGGTGGGGCAAAGCATTGACTGGCCGGCCCCCAACGGCAAGACCTTGAAGCTGGAAATTCTTGCCGTTGAATATCAGCCGGAAGCCAATGGTGAGGATCTGGAGTAGCGCCGGGATGGGACTGCTGCCGGGCGTCTTTGCGAAGCCGGTTCGGAACGAAAACGCCGCCGGCTCTCTGGAGCCGGCGGCGCTTTTTATCGTACGGCGCCTTCCGAAGAAAGCGCTTGTTGCGGCGCTTACTGGCCGGTGTTGTCCAGCGCCTCGCGGGCACGGCCGACGGCCGCGCGCACCTGGTCCGGCGCGGTGCCGCCGATGTGGTTACGGGCGCTCACCGAGCCTTCCAGGGTCAGCACGTCGAACACGTTGTCTTCGATCTGGTCGCTGAACTGCTTCAGTTCGGACAGGACATGTCGCCCAGGTCCTTCTTCTTTCTACGCCGTAGGCCACGGCCTTGCCGACGATCTCGTGGGAGTCGCGGAAAGCGATGCCCTTGCGGACCAGGTAGTCGGCCAGGTCGGTGGCGGTGGCAAAACCACGGCGGGCGCTTCGCGCATCACTTCGCGATTGGGTTCCAGGACGGGATCATGTCGCCGAAGGCGCGCAGGCTGCCTTTGAGGGTGTCCACGGCGTCGTACAGCGGCTCTTTGTCTTCCTGGTTGTCCTTGTTGTAGGCCAGCGGCTGGCTCTTCATCAGGGTCAGCAGGCTGATCAGGTGGCCGTTGACGCGGCCGGTCTTGCCGCGCACTAGCTCCGGCACGTCCGGGTTTTTCTTCTGCGGCATGATGGAGCTGCCGGTGCAGAAGCGGTCGGGCAGGTTGATGAAGTTGAACTGGGCGCTGGTCCACAGCACCAGCTCTTCGCTGATCCGTGACAGGTGGGTCATGGTCAGGGCGGCCAGGGCGCAGAATTCAATGGCGAAGTCCCGGTCGCTCACCGCGTCCAGGGAGTTTTCGCAGACGCCGTCAAAACCGAGCAGCTCGCAGGTGCGTTCGCGGTTGATCGGGTAGGTGGTGCCGGCCAGGGCGGCGGCGCCCAGCGGCATGCGGTTGACCCGTTTCTTACAGTCCAGCAGGCGCTCGCGGTCACGCTTGAGCATTTCGAACCAGGCCAGCAGGTGATGCCCGAAGGTCACTGGCTGGGCGGTCTGCAGGTGGGTGAAGCCGGGCATGATGGTGGCGGCTTCGCGCTCAGCCAGGTTGAGCAGACCGCATCAGGTGCAGGTACTGCTCTTCCAGAATCAGCAGTTCGTCACGCAGCCACAGGCGAATATCCGTGGCTACCTGGTCGTTACGTGAACGGCCGGTGTGCAGCTTCTTGCCGGTGATGCCGATCTTGTCGGTGAGCCGGGCTTCGATGTTCATGTGCACATCTTCCAGGGCCACGGACCACTCGAACTCGCCGTTCTCGATTTCCAGCTGGATTTCACGCAGCCCCTGGATGATGGCATCGCGTTCCTCATCGGTGAGCACGCCCACTTCGGCCAGCATGGTGGCATGGGCCTGGGAGCCGTAGATGTCCTGACGGTACATGCGGCGGTCGAAGTTCACACTGGCAGTGAATTCCTGCACGAACTGGTCGGTGGACTCGCTGAAGCGGCCGCCCCAGAGTTTGTTCTGCTGCTTGTCAGTCATCGTACTTGCTCAACGCTTGGTTTGCGGGGGCGCAAGTATAGCAGGGGGAGAGTATTCCTTGGGAGTGGCGGTTGGTTCAGGTATAACATATTCATAACTAGGCTTTTTCCGTATAAAGGGGTGCCCGTGGCCATCGATGTTCCGGCCAATAATAGTTTCCTGCCCGATCTGTGCAGTACCCGTGCTGTGCTGGTAGTAGTGGTAGTCGCGGAGCTGATGGCGCTGGTGGTGACGTTGGTGGCCACTTACTACGATGATTTCAGCGTTGGCCGTTTGGCGATTACCTCTCTTTTCGTGCAGTGGGTGGGGCTTACCTCAGCGGCGCTGGTGTGCCAGTTGCGCAATCGACTGAACCGTCTGCCGCCAGCGTGGGCGTCGATCGCGGTGGTGTTACTGGTGGTTGTCGATACCTTGCTCTTCAGTTTGCTGGCGCGGATGGTGATGGCCTGGGCTTCCGGCGCGGTGATGGATATGGGGCTGTGGTCTGCGGAGATTCCGGTTAACGGCTTAATTGCCGCGATTATTGCCGGCCTGGTCATGCGCTACTTTTATGTGCAGGAACAGTTACGGCAAAAGGGGCAGGCAGAACTGCAGGCCCGGATTCAGGCGCTGCAGTCACGTATTCGGCCACACTTCCTGTTTAACTCCATGAATATCATTGCCAGTCTTATTGCGGTGGATCCGGATGGGGCAGAACAGGTGGTGGAAGATCTGTCGGTGCTGTTCCGTGCCAGCCTCAAAAACAGCGGAAACGAGGCGTCGCTGGAAGAAGAGCTAGAGTTGTGCCGGCGCTATATTCACATTGAACAGCTACGCATGGGCGAGCGGTTGCAGGTGGAGTGGGATATCCAGGTAGACGCGAAATCCCTGAAGATTCCGTTATTAACCTTGCAACCCTTGCTTGAAAATGCCATTTATCATGGCATACAGCCATTATCGGCGGGGGGGATGGTGACCATCCGTGCCCTCGCGCACAATGGCAACCTGGTGCTGTCGGTGAGCAATCCGAAGCCGGAAGGCGACGGGCATCACAAAGGCAATCGTATGGCACTGGAAAATATACGTCACCGGCTGGAAGCCCTGTACGGTGACGAAGTGGCGGTGGAATCACGCCCGGAACAAAAAGAATACGAGATCGAAATTCGATATCCGCTGCAATAAAAGGATGGGACTTATGCGGGTACTTGTCTGCGACGACGAGCAACTGGCTCGGGATCGGCTCAAACGGCTGGTCGATAAAATCGAGAATGCCGAGGTGGTGGCAGAGGCGGCCAATGGCCGTGAGGCCATCATTGAAGCCCAGTCCTGCAAGCCGGACGTGGTGCTGATGGATATTCGCATGCCGGAAATGGATGGCATGGAGGCGGCGGAGCATCTGGGCAAGATGGACAACCCGCCGGCGGTGATTTTCTGTACCGCTTATGACGAGCATGCCTTGCAGGCGTTCGGGTACACGCGGTGGATTACCTGCTCAAGCCGGTCAACGCGGCTGATTTGACCACAGCGCTGACCAAGGCGAAAACGCTGAATCGCGTGCAGTTGGCGGAAATCAGTGGTGAAGTGAGCGAGGAAAAGCCCGCCGTCGCGGCCATATCAGCGCCCGTACCCATCGGGGGCTGGAGCTGGTGCCGGTGGATGACGTGCGCTACTTCCTGGCCGATCAGAAGTACGTGACGGTGTGCTTCAGCGAAGGCGAAGTGCTGATCGACGAAACCCTGAAAGAGCTGGAAACTGAATTTGGCGACCAGTTTGTGCGTATTCACCGCAATGCGCTGGTGGCGCTGCGGTATATTGAAGGCATGGAAATGGCCACTGCCGGGCACCACCAGGTGCGCTTGCGCGGCGTGGAGGAACGGCTGACCGTGAGCCGGCGCCATGTGGCGGGCTTGCGGCGGGTGCTGCAAAGCTTGTAACGGGCATGTGGGGTAATTAACACGGTCCGGGCCGCGTGCTAGCCTTGGGCCTGCTTCAGTGAATGAAGCATTGAACGACAACGAATAACAAAAACAGGAACTCTGTGATGAAAAAGATACTCCTTCTTCTGGTTGGCGCGGTTGTGCTCAGCGGTTGTGCCAGTGCCACCATGCCGGTTACCGGTTTTCTGTACGGCAATGTGAAAGCACCCATGGCGGCCACGGCGTCCTCGGAAAAGCCCACCCGTGTAGGTCGCGCCAGCGCCCGTTCCATCCTCGGTGTGATTGCCTCCGGCGATGCCAGCATCCAGACCGCTGCCCGTAACGGCGGGATCACCGAAATTCACCACGTGGATTATGAATCCCAGAACTTCTTTGGGGTGCTGGCGGAATTTACCGTGGTTGTTTACGGCAATTGATCCAGTGGCGAGAAGCGAGTAACGAGTTGCGAAACCCTTTTAGCCTTCCCGGTTTTGCCTTTCGAAACTCGCTTCTCGTGACTCGTTCCTTTCCGCGTCCTGCGTCTCTCCTAATCGCTCCTTAAACTGATAGACTGACGGCCTAATTCACTGTCCTCAGGATGCCCCATGTCCCGCGAAATCTTGCGTATTGCTACCCGCTCCAGCCCGCTTGCTATCTGGCAGGCGGAAGATGTTCAGCAGCGTCTGGAAGCGCTGCATCCCGGGTTGGCGGTGGAGTTGGTGCGGATCAAGACTCAGGGCGACAAGATTCTTGATACCCCGCTGGCCAAGATTGGCGGTAAGGGCCTGTTCGTCAAGGAGCTGGAAGAGGCGATTATGGATGGGCGCGCGGATATTGCCGTGCACTCAATGAAAGATGTGCCCATGGTGTTGCCCGACGGCTTTGCTCTGCCGGTGATCTGCGAGCGCGATGACCCCCGTGATGCCTTTGTATCCAATACTTTCGACAGCCTAACATCGTTGCCTCATGGCGCTTGCGTGGGCACCTCCAGCCTGCGCCGTCAGGCTCAGGTAAAAGCCAATCGCCCGGACTTGGTGGTAACAAGCCTGCGAGGCAATGTGCAGACCCGCTTGGGTAAGTTGGATGCCGGTAATTTTGACGCCATTATCCTCGCGGCGGCGGGCCTAAAGCGCTTGGAGATGCACGACCGGATTCGCTATGAAATGCCCCCGGAGGAATCGCTGCCGGCGGTGGGGCAGGGTGCTGTTGGTATCGAGTGTCGTGAGGGGGATGAGCACACCATCGCGTTGCTGTCGCCGCTCAACGATAAAGATACTTGGGATCGCGTGGTGGCTGAACGTGCCATGAATCGCCGCCTGGAAGGGGGTTGCCAGGTGCCGATTGCCGGTTTTGCGCTGCTCGAGGATGGGCAGTTGTGGCTGCGTGGCTTGGTGGCAGAGGAAGACGGTAGCCAGGTATTGCGCGCAGAAGGCTCGGCCCCGCGGGCCCAGGCCGCCGAGCTGGGCGTGGATATTGCTGAGCAGCTGCTGGCCCAGGGCGCAGGGGCTATTTTACAGGCGCTGTACGCGCGCCAATGATCGATCAGGGACGGCAGCAACAGGTCGTCGTGACCCGCCCTGCGGGTCAACAGCAGCGCCTGATGGCCCTGCTCACGGAGGCCGGGTATCAGCCCCTTCACCAGCCGGCGCTGGAAATAGAGCCGGTGCCGGTGGATGGCGCGATGCAACGCACCCTTATGGAGCTGGACCGTTACCACGCGGTGTTTTTTGCCAGCGTGAATGCCGCCCGGCTGGCGCTGTCAGCCATGGCGGACCTGTGGCCCCAGTGGCCGGTAGGTGTGCATTGGCTGGCGGTGGGGCGGGCTACGGCGGCGGAGTTGGAATCCTGGCATCTGCCCGCCACGGTGCCGGAGGACGGTTTCAATTCCGAAGCGGTGCTGGCCCTGCCCTGCCTGCAACAATTGCCTGAAAAACAGGTCTTGATCTGTCGGGGCGACAGCGGCCGTGAGTTGCTGGCGCAGACCCTGGAGGGGCGCGGTGCCCGTGTTGATGCGCTGGCCTTTTACCAGCGCCATGGGGTTAGCGGCATCACCCTTTCGGAACAGACGGACTGGGTGATGGTTACCAGCGTGCAGAGTTGGCAGGCGCTACAGCCGGCAATGCCCGAAAATTGCGGTGTGGTGGCGGCTGGGGAGCGAGTGGCCGCGGCGGTGCAGGTCAGTCACAGTGGCCCTGTGCGAGTGGCGGTCAGCGCCCATGATGATGACATGCTGACGGCCTTGATTACTGGCGGTGTCGGCGGTTAAGGCGAGCGCCTTTCTTTTGGGTTTATTCGCTGTTACGGATCCTGTTGCTGGCTTGGCTCGTCCCGGATGTGTGATTTGCGGGCAGGCCCCAAAAACCCTTTTTTTACCCGATCTAACCGTTAATGATTGGACAGCAATGGGCGCTCACTTTAAGGTTTTTGCAATGATATCGGGTATCGCCACACCGAGGGCGCAGGGGTTTGAGACTCGCGCACGCCTCGCTATGACAACAACGGAGCTGACATGACGCAGGATCGTCCTTTTTCCCGCCAGGGCGGGGTAAGCCTTTTGACTGTGCTGCTGGTACTGGTGGTGCTGGCTGCACTTGGGGCGGCTGGCTGGTGGGGGTGGCAGGAGTTCACCCGGCTGAAGAGCGAAAAAGCAGCCTGGCGGATCAGGTGACGACGGTGAAAGGCGAGTTGGCCAGTCAGCGCTCCCAGGTCCAGGCTGCCCTGTCTGGCCTGGAAAAAGAGCAGGCCAAGCTGGCGGCGCAGATGACCAAGGACCGCGCCGCCCTGACCGATTTGAAAAGCGGTGGGCAGCGATTGTGGCTGATCAACGAAGCGCGTGCCTTGGCCAGCTTGGCCAGCCAGCGCCTGTTGCTCACCCAGGATGCGCTGGCCGCGCGCCGGTTGCTGAAAGCCGCCGACGAAACCTTGGCCCGTCTGGATGATCCTGCCGTATTGCCGGCCCGCAAAGCGCTGGCCTTGGACATGGAAACCCTCAGCGGTGCCAGTCAGGTGGACGTGCAGGGCATGGTGCTGCGCCTGGGTGCCTTGCGTGAGCTGGTCGTCGAGTTGGCGGTACCCGCAGAGGCGTCCCCGGAGCGCGAGACCCCTGACGTGGATCAACCCTGGTGGCAGGACGTGCTGGACCGGATGCCGGTGACCGTGCGTCGTCACGAGGGTGCGGTGCCGCTGCCGTTGTCGGGCGAGCAGGCCTCGCTAGTGCGCCTGACGCTGGATGGCAGCCTGCAGCAGGCGCAGCTGGCGCTAATGCAGGGCGCGCTGAGGCCTATGGTCAGGCCGTTGAGAATGCCCGCAGCACCCTGAAGCAATGGTTCCGGGACGATGATCCCCGTGCCGCACAAATGCAGGCGACGCTGAAAGAAATGGGTGGCGCCAGTGTGGCTCAGGCCCTGCCGCAGATCGGTAATGGTCTGGCGGCCATCGAAGCCTTGAAGCGCAAGGAGGGCGGCGCATGAAGAAAGTTGTCCTGCTGATTATTATCGCCCTGGTTGCTGCTCTGGCACTGGGGCGCTGGATGGCAGCGGATTCCGGTTATGTGCTGATCATCCGGGATTCCGTGTCGGTGGATACCACCCTGGGGTTTGTGGTGCTGATGGGCCTGCTTGGTGCGGTGGCGCTGGTGGTTCTGACCTTGCTGGGCAATGCAGCCTGGAATGCCATGGAGCCGGTACGCGCCACCCGTCGCTGGAAAAAAGCGGTGGCGGAGCGTCGTTTGCGCAGTGGTTTCTTGCAGCTGGTGGATGGCGAGCAGGAAAAGGCCGAGCGCTTGCTGGTGGCCGCCGGTGAAGACGGTGACTGGCCGCTGGTGGCCTGGTTGCTGGCGGCGGAAGCGGCCCAGGAACAGGATAAAGTGGAAGCATCGCAGCGCTATCTTGAACAGGCCAGCACAGACCGACGGGGCCGCTTGGTCGCTGGCCTGATGAAAGCCCGTTTTGCCCTGGATGACGGCTACCCGGAACAGGCGCGCAGCGAATTGAAGGTGCTGGCGGATATGGCACCGCGCAACAAGCGTATTCTCAACACCTATGCTGACGTGCTGGAAAGCCAGAAAGACTGGCAGACCTTGTGCGCCCTTATGCCGCGCTTGAAGCGAGCCTTCGGCGAAACCAACCAGATTCGCCGTGAGCGCCGGGCCTGGTTGGCCTGGTTGCAGGAAACCGCACGCAAGCCCGGGTTTAATGATGCGGATAGCCGCCGGGATGAACTGCGTAAACTCTGGAAAGATGTGCCTGTTCACCTGAAAAACGATCCGGCCATGGTAGCCCGCTATGCCGGCTTTCTGGCCCAGCTGGGCGGTGGCCGCGGTGCTCTGAATTTGGTCCGCGAGCAATTGGGTAGCCAATGGGATGACCGGCTGCCGCCGGTGCTGGAAGCCATCGATGACATTCCCCCGGACGACCTGCTGCAGGTATTGGAAAAGTGGCTGGCGGAACGCCCGGGCAATGCGGCCGTGTTGATCACTGCCGGTCGTGTTGCCTTGAAAGCGCGTTTGTGGGGCAAGGCTCAGGGCTTCTTTGAAGCGGCGGCAAACTCCAGCCAGAGCGCGACAGCCCTGGCCGAGCTGGCGCGCTTGTACCGGGCGCTGGGAGATTCCAGCAAGGCCATGTCTGCCTTTGATCGCCGCATGGCGCAGCTGGAAGGCGATCTGCCGGCCCTGCCATTGCCCGATAAAAGCGTGCCGTAGGCTTGGTGTTTGTCGGGTCATGAGTGGCGGTTGACGCCATTCCCGGTAGGTCTGATTAGCCTAAAGGCGTAATCTGACATGAGGTTTTACCGCTAGCGGTGGAGCGGGGCGTCGGCTTACGGCTACGCCCTAAGTCGACCTACAAAGCGGCCCCTTTAAGGGCTTGGTTGGGAGCTTCAGGTGCGCTCCCACGGTTCAATCCATGGCGGTGGCAATGTCTGCCGCCACTGCCTGCCAGCCCTGATCCAGCGTTCTCACCAGATTGGCATAGCCGCCGCTGTCTAGCGCGGCTTCCCATTGAATGCATCCTTGTGTTGCTTCCCCATTATTTCCCGTCAGTGCCCAGCGGCCGGTGATGACGGCGGAATCCCTGTCTTTGCCTTGCAGGCCCTGAAAACGGGTCAGCTCCACGGTGAGCGTCTTTTCGTCTCCGCTGGACATGCGGGCTTCCAGGGCGCGCTGTAATTGTGTTGCCAACGGTTCCGCCCAGCGATGATGGCGGGCCACCTGTATTTCGCTGTCGCTGAGTTGCATAACAATGCCGCCCCGGTTCAGGTAGTTAGCCAGGTGTACCTTGATGGTCAGTGGTGAATGCGCGGCCTGGGTGGCGGAGGGCAGCAGGTAGCCCGGCGGCGATGCCTCCTCGGGGGCGTGGCTGCAGCCCCACAGTCCGGTAAGAATAGCGGTGATGGCGAGCAGACGGATCATTGTGCACCTCGGGGTTGGGTATCGGCGGCCGGGTGGCGCTGGAAGATCAGGGCGTTGGGTTGCTCGTTCAAAGTGTCGAGCAAGGGTTCGGCGTCATCCAGCAGACGATTGAGCTTCTGCAGGGTGCCTTGCAGTTCCCGGTAGCCATCGCCGCCAGCCTGCCAACCTTGCAGGGTGTGTTCCAGGGCGTTCAGGTTGTTGGAAATCTGCTGGGGAAGGGCATTGAGGGCGGGATCATCCAGCAGGTTTTTCGATACGGCCGGTTACGCCGGACAGGTGTTTCAGGTTGCTGTTGAGGTTGTTGGCCATGTCCTGCATGGGAAGACCATTCAGGGTTTTCAGCAGAGCGTGAAGTTGGTCTTCCAGTTTGCTTAGGCCGCCGCTTTCCACGGAGGGTAGAACGGGGACAGAGCGGTACGTCACCGTGGTGTCCGCAGCGGGGGCGTGTTGGTGGAATTCCAGATCCACAAACAGGGAACCGGTCAGCAGGTTGCCGGCTTTCAGGCTGGCGCGCAGGCCGTTTTCCACCATCTGGCGGATTTCACTTTCCCACGAGGGTAATGCAATCGCAGATTGATGGGTGACCCGTTGTGGTTCCAGGCGGATCAGTACCGGAATCGGGCTGTCAGTCATGGCGTTGGGGCCTTCGGCGCCAAAGGCCCAGGGGACCTGCTCCACCGTGCCGATACGGATGCCGCGGTATTCGACGGGGGCCCCGGCTTGCAGGCCGCGCACGCTGCGTTCAACCAGCAGCACATAATCCAGGGTCTGAGTGTAGAGTGCCCGCCTGGCGCTTTCCTGGTTGTCATGCAGCACGAACTGGTGGTCATCTTCCACGGGGGCGCCCGTGCTCATGTTGGGGTCGGGTACGGAGAAGGAAATGCCACCGCCAAGCAGGGCTTCCAGTGAGCTGAGTTGTGCCTGGAAGCCGCGGGCATCCAGCTGGAAGCCGATGCCGGAGACCTTCCAGAAGCGGCTGCTGTCGCTGACCAGCACATCGTAGGGTTTTTCAATGAACAGGCGGTGGCGAAACAGCTCGGCATCAGGGTCGAATGTGGTGTCTACCACGCGCCCCACTTTCAGGCTGCGGAAACTCACCGGGTCGCCGTTGTTGATGTTGGTGCCAGGCTCGCTGATCAGTTTCAGAAACAGGCCGTCGCCGGTTTTCTCCGGCGGTGGTGAATTTTCTACAGTAAAGGTTTTGGCTTTCTTGCTGCTGTTGCCGGGCAGCAATTCGATATAGGCACCGGACAGGACGGTGCTCAAGCCGCTGACGCCCTCGCGCCCAACTCGGGGTTTGACCACCCAGAATTGCGTGTCGTTGTTGAGCATGCGTTCGGTGTCGGCTTGCATCTGCACGCTGAGCAGGGTGTGGCTCAGGTCTTCGGAGAGGCTGACGTTTTCTACCACGCCCACTTGTACGTTGCGCATCTTGACGGCGGTCTTGCCGGCGTTGATCCCTTCCGCATCTTCCAGTTCCAGGGTAATGACCGGGCCCTGGCTGGAAAGGTAACTAAACACCAGCCACAGGCCGATCAGTGCGGCCACCAATGGAATTAGCCAGACGGCAGATAGCCGCGGGCGGCGATGTGACGGTGGCGAATCGGCGTGGTTCAAGATTGTTTCTCCGGTTCAAGGGTGGGCGGCAGAGAATGTTCCAAGCATTGTTTTGAGCGTTGCTGTAGCTGCTGTTGCCGATCCCAGATCAGGCGTGGATCGAATTGATGAGCGGCTAGCATGGTGAAAATCACCACGGCAGAAAACGCCAGCCCACCGACACCGGGGGTGACAGTAAGAATATTGCCCATCTGGAACAGGGCGACAATGATGGCCACCACAAAGACGTCAATCATGGACCAGCGCCCCACCCATTCGGTGAGGCGATAGAGCTTCATCTGGCTGGTCATGTCCAGTGTTTGCCGCTGGCGGGCAGCGATGCAGAGCCAGCCAAGGGCGAGGATCTTGCCGAAGGGCACCAGCACGCTGGCGGTGAAGATGATCAGGGCGATGGGCCAGTCGCCGTGGCGCAGAAACAGCATGACCCCGGCAATGATGGTGGAGGGCTCGGTTTTGCCCAGGCTGGTGGTGATCATGATGGGAACAGGTGCGCGGAAAACAGCACAGAATGGCGGTGACCAGCAGCGCCCAGACCCGTTGTAGGCTGAAGGGGTGGCGTTCATGAAGAAAACTGTGGCAGTGATGACAGCGGTGAGATTGTTTCAGCGGTTGAAGTTGTCCGCACCATTGGCAGCCAATTAGCCCCTGGGCCTGGGCGGTTTCTCCGGCCCGGGTGTTAGGAGGTTGCTGCAGGTCGCCGAGTAGCCGTTGCCACAGGCCGATGGTGTTCATGCGGGTTACCGTGATCAGCAGAATCAGTGCAAAGCCGGAAAAGGTCCAGAAGGCAGACAGTAACTGGATATGGGCCATGGCGACGATCTTCACCAGGCTGACCAAGGCGGCGATGGCAAACACGTCGGCCATCATCCAGGGCTGCATGCGCGGCAGCCAGCGGGCCAGGAAAAGGCTGCCGGGCAGGCGCCCGGGGCTGGCCAGGCTCATATGAATCCAGCACACCGACAACAGATACAACGCAGGAATTACAATGATGGTGGCGATAACGATCACGGCCAGGGCCGGGTGGTGATAGACCGCCAGCTCGTAGGCTGCATCGGTGACGGTCATGGCCCGTTCAATGCCGTTCTTCTCGAAGCCCAGGTAGGGAAACAGTAAAGATAGCGTCAGCAGTAACAGGGCGGTGAACGCCAGGGCAGGGGGTGAGCTGGTCGCTTTGCGCCGGGCGCATCAGCGGATGTTGGCAGCGTGGGCACTGCAACCACTGGCCGTCCCGGTGTATCACTACCTCGGAAACCAGGTCGCACTCGTGGCAAGGCAGCAGTAGCACCTGACCGTCGTGAGTCGAGGAGGGGGAGTCTGCCATCGTATCCTTTCCCTGGGAGGTAGCTTCAAGCCGCAAGCTACAAGCTACAACGCGAGCCGGCTTGTTGCCAGCCCAGCAGCATTTTGGCCGCGGGACGTGGTGGGTGATGTTTGATGCTCAATGCCGAATTGGACTCGCAGCGCGGGGCCCAGATCGTCCTGGTTAGCAAGGGCCTAACCGGTGTTGCAGCTTGAAGCTTGTTTATTCCCTGGGCGCGTAATCGAACACGTCGCAGTGGATGTTGCTGGCGGGAACACCCTCGGCGACCAGGGCATCGAAAACCGCCCAGCCCATGGGTGGAGAGCCGCCCAGAAAGAACAGGGGCAGGTCCGGCTCGCTGAGCGCTTCCAGGGCGGCTTCATGGACCAGCCCTTCGGCGTGATCCGGGTGGCGGATGTCCGATAGGGAGGTGACGAAATCGAAGTCGGCCAGGGCGCCCTGCCACTGGGCCGGCAGGTGGGGCAGGTACAGGTCCGCGTCGGTGCGGGCGCCCCAGAACAGCCGCACGGGCTGTTTGAAATTCAGGGTGATCAGGCGTTCGATCATGGCTTTCACCGGGGCAAAGCCGGTGGAACCGCAGATAAACCACACCGGCTGGTCGGGCGCACTGTCGATAAAGCGCACGCCGGCGGGCAACGTGGTGCTTACGGTGCTGTTTGCCTGCAGGCTGGCCATGATGTCCTGAGCGGCGCTATTGTCATCGCCATGGCGGATGTGCAGTTCGATATCGCGGCCATCGCAATGGTTAGCAATGGAAAACGGATAGCTTTCGCCATGCAGGTTCAGCATCAGATACTGGCCGGCGTGCCACTGGATTTTCTTGCCGGCGGTTAGGCGCAACCAAGACCGACTGACGTCATGGTTGAGCGCGTCGATCTGCTGGATTTGGCAATGGATCTGGTGGACCGGCAATTCACCGGGCGCGGTTACCTCGGGCACATCTATCTCGCAATCGCTGAGTGGCAGGGCGATGCAGTATAGCACTTGAGAGCTACCGGCATCGTCCGCGTGAATGGTGCGGTTTTTTTGCTGGACCTGTCCATGACTGAGACGACCGATACAGCGTTCACATACCCCATTGCGGCAGGCAACGGGAAACCGAAACCAGCCTGATGGCCGGCGTCGACGATGGTCTGGTCGGCTCGGCAGGGAAAGTGGCCCTTGCCGTTGACGGTGATGGTGAAGGTCCGGGGCATGGAAACGTTGCGAGTTACGAGTATCGAGAAGCGAAGATCTACAATCGCTGTTGCCGGTTGTGGTTTTGCCTTTCGAAACTCAATACTCGTAACTCGCCACTGCTTTAGCTGCCTACGCCCACAAACAGGGCCACGATACAGCCCATTCCAACAAAGGCCCAGACCAGAGTGCGGGCGCTGGCCCAGTCTGCCAGGTAGCAGACGGTGAATAGGAGGCGGCTGGCGACGAAGGCGAGGGCGATGCCATCAATGGTGCCCTGCGGCGAGGTGGCGGCGAGGTGGGCGATGATCACTGCTGCGGCAAACGCTGGAGCAATTTCGAAACCGTTCAGCTGGGCCCAGTGAGCGCGTTTGCGGCTGCCTTCCAGGCTTTCCAGAAATTCGCGGGGGTTGTGGTTCTGTTTCGGCCCGAAGCCGCCCTGGAACTTGGCAAAAAAGGTGCTGAAATAAGGCAGGGCAATGGCGGCAAGCACGCACCAATAGGCAATGGTCATTATGTTCTCCTTGGTTATTTGTCGGGTCCTGGGGCTGGAATGCAGCAGAAGAGTCAGTTGAAAGTTCAAAGTTTAAAGTTGAAACGCGAAGAAAGCGCCTGGCAGATTTCCTGCTCTCGTGTTCCGCGCTGCATGACACGACTTGCGGGCAATGCATCAGAGCTAACGCCAGGGCCTCCCGCGCTTTTGAACTTTCAACTTATCTCAGCCGGATCGTTATCGATCCCCTTCAGCGGCATGCTGCATCAGTCGTCGTCATGCTGGAGTGAGGCTAGCAGCCTCTCTGCTCGATGATCGCAAAACGATCCTGACCCCATATCATGTCATCTTGGGTCATAAAACTGGGCACGCCCCAACTGCCGGCCTCCATCATGGCGTTGCGATTGTCCTCAGCGAGATCGCGCCAGCTATCGTCGTCTAGCCAGCGGCGGGCACGGTTCCAGTCCAGGCCGGCGTTTTCCACCAGGAACTTCAGGCCATTATCGCTGGCAGCGTTGATGCCCTGGCTCCAGATGCCGGTGCCAGCAGCCCGTAACCATTCGCGCAGGCGACCTTCTTTTCGGCGAACGGCCAAATGGCCATGCAGCGCTCCACGCCAGCACCCACCGGGTCGCAGACCTTGCCGAACGGCACCGCGTGCAGGCGGGCTTCCCGGGCGGCGTCCTTGAGATATAGAAGCGTTTGGCTTTGGGGACCGTGAGCCCGCGCATGACCATGGGCAGCACCGGGCGGATTTTCAGGTCCAGCCCGTAATGGTCGGCCAGCGCATAGGTGCGCGCCAGGGCGATGTAGGAATAGGGGCTGCGGAAGGAAAAATACAGCGCCAACGGGGTGCCTTTGAGGGCTTCCGGAGTGTCTTTCAGGCGGGCCCGTTTGGCGCGGCCGTAGGGTAATGGCCAGTCGGCGCCGCCCAGCCCCAGTTCGTTGAGGCGGTGGCCCAGGTGATCCAGCCGTTCCACGCTCCAGTACCATTCGCCGGCGTAGTGCAGGGTGCCGGTGAGATAGTGGCCGTCGTTCAGGAACTGGTCCCGGCGGGCTTCCAGCGACAGCTGGGCCCGGTCCGCGGCCTGCTGGCCGTATTCGCTGAGCAGGGCTTCCAGTTTGTCGTGATCATTGCGCCACAGGGCATCGGCCAGGGCGGCGGCCAGGCTCCAGAAGCGCTCGTCGCCTTCGTGTTTGAGCAGGCAGCGGGTGGCGGCCAGGCTGACTTCGCGGGGAGGCAGCTGCCAGTCTTTTGGGAAGTCCAGCCCGTGCAGGTCGGCCAGCTGGACCGCGTCACGGGGGGCGAGCTCCGCGAGCATGTCGGCAGCGGGGTACATTTGCTGATCCAGATACCCGGGGGTGACGGTGATGCCGAAGTGCTGGGCAAAGCGCGGCATTACCTGCGCCATAAGCACCGAATAGGGATCATCAATGCGGAAGTAGAAGGTGGCCTGGTGGGGTTGGCGCTTGAGTGTGCGCCGCCAGTCCAGCAACCGGCGGCGACATTGCTGCAGGCCTTCGCTGGTAATGAGTCTGGCGACCAGTGGC
>UEXL01000037.1_pt1 | contig 73237 bp, 127 predicted proteins | sample 1796671 | NCBI WGS metagenome assembly UEXL01 (sample SAMEA4772471, study PRJEB27181) | metagenome | reverse complement strand
AATGTCCACTGATGCAGCCCTGGAATCTATTGATGCAGTGATTGCACTTGGAAGAGCCAATGGAAGATCTGCCGCTCAAACAATACAAGCTTTCGAGGCAGCACAACAAGCCCTAATCGGCTATGGTGCGTCCTCCACAGAACTATCAACGGGCTTTCTCGATCTCGCTCAAAACGCTCAGGTTAGCGTCGAGTCACTCATCGGACTTCAAGACGCATTCAGAGATCAAGATGCCGCCACGCAGTTTGTGGGAATAGTAGGCCATCTCGCCGGGGCTCAGTTTTCTCCAGACTACTTAGCATCCCTAAGAGGCGCTGACGATGTTGCTTCCGTCGTCCGAACACTATATGGAGAGTTAGGACAGTTTTCCGAAGGCTCCAATACCTACCGGGAAGCACTAAGAGTGCTCTCCAACGGACTTCAACTCTCGGAACAAGAGTTCTTAAGAATTGGCCGAACGATACCAGGAGTGACCAGAGAACTTTCTGAAGCAGAAGAGCAGCAGCGATCACTTAACGAAATCGCCGCCGCCGCAGTTGACCCACAGCGGAGACTAACAGCCGCCTTCCCAACAGTTCGCCGTGGCGGCAGAACCAGTCGCCACCATCCTGCTCTCTGTCTTGGGGTTTGTCGCTGAAGCATTAACGGCAGTCCCATATCTTGGAGAAGCAATTCTAGGGTTGATTGTAGTTTCCAAACTACCCCTAGTAGGGACGCTCTTAGGCAGCATGGCCACTGCACTATTCGGTGTTTCCACCAGTGCCGTCCCTGCCGGCACAGGCATGGCAACCTTTGCCCGCACTCTCGGCGCAGCCTTTGCCGCAATACCCCCACAGGGGTTGATTGCTTTTGGCGTCATCGCCGCCGGGCTATCCTTAATTGCAGCAGCCGTAGGCTACTTAATAAGCAGCACCGCAGATCTAATAAGATCAATCGGACAACTTTCACCACAAAACCTTGAAGTACTTGGCGACGGACTATCAGTGATTGGCAGGCAGGGTTACGCCGCCGCCACTGGTCTTGACGCCTTTACAGAGGCCGTTGAAAGACTTTCCGAAGCCGGCACAGGACTGGGAGCCGACACTTTTGCTGCTCTCTCCTCCTCTATGTACACAATCTTCATCAAGCAGTTGAAACGGTTGATGCAAAGCCAGCAGCAGTCACAAGAGTAGTTGAAATAATGAACAAGGCAGAAGACCTTGCCGGGGCTCAAGAACAGATAAGACAATCTGTCCTTGCTGAAATCTCTACTGCTACGAACGCTGTAGCAAATACTACCGCTGCCTCTGCAAACGTAAATGGCGAAGGATCTACAATAATAATTAATGTAGACGGCAGAGAGCTAGCCCGAACTGTCACACGTTCTTTGTCTGGTAATGTTCGAGGAACACTCATCAACAACAACAGCTAACAGTATTTATTTGTTCTTTATGCTATTTATGAAGTAGTATATCTACCGAGTAATAATTAAAATGTCCGATGAAGATGCACAAAGAGCCGAAGAAGAAGCCGCCCGAGCCGCAGCAGATACTGACGCACCAGACCAACCAGCAGAGCGTATCTTTGCTACCCATGGCGGAAAAAACTATGCCGATCCAACGGACGCACAGCTTAACGCAGGGCAGTATATTGAGTTTTACAGCTTTTCAAAAAAGCAGAGCGTAAAGTTTAAAGCCTTCTTAACTGATTATACTGACACTTTCACTCCGCAGTTTAACCAGACAGAAGTTATTGGCAGAATGGACCCAATCTCTATTTATAAAAATACAAAGAGAGATGTTTCTATATCTTGGTCTGTTCCTGCTGCATCCTCCTCTGAGTCAATTTTAAATCTCAAAAGATGCTCAGATTTAATGTCAATGACCTATCCCACCTTTAGAGGTCGGACGCCAGCAACACCCCCTCTTTTTAAAATTAAAGTAATGAACCTGTTAAGAAGCCCACAAAACCCCGACGGCGACGCCCGCCTCTCAGGCGTTCCAGGTGTAATATCAAACTTTTCATTTGTTCCAAATTTTGAAGCTGGCTTTTACGAGTCAACAAGAGGAGAAATATATCCGATGTCTTTTGACCTAACTTGTACTATATCAATTATTCATGACCACGCCCTTGGTTTCGATTCAGAATCTTCACCTCGAACCGAAGGCTTTCCATATAGAATCAGAAAACCAGCAGACCAGTCAACCGGCCAATCCCCCGATTCCGCTGCCGAGTCCTCAAAGGCAGAGCAGCAAGGTTCCGGCGCAGGCAGTTCAGCCGCCGACAGAGATCGCAGTGCTGATAATGCCGAAATGACATCGGCAATGACTCCTGAAGGGGGGGAGAATCCTAATGTCTAGATACGATGATAAAAAGACTTTCTTAAATGAAAACGAGCTATACAGAGAGATATTCCGTGATCGTGGTGTTTCTAGAATAAGACATTTTGGAACTCCAAACATGTCACACCCAAAACTTGAAGATATAAGAAACCTCAAAAGAGTTCCATACGTTTGGAAATCTAATGATAAATTATCGAACATAGCTTATGAATTCTATGGAGATCCATCTCTGTGGTGGATTATTGCATGGTATAATCAAGTTCCAACAGAACATCACATCTCGGAAGGGCAGACAATAAGAATACCACTTCCCTTAGAAGAGATTAGAAGAATACTAACAAACTCAGATTCTATGGCGAGCGACAATGGCTGATGATGCATATGATGATATTCGGGACTTGGAACAGAAGTACCTGCTCTATCAAAGCGACGCCTTCTACGAGGAACATGGACATAAGTCATATAACAACTTTAAGTCCATATCTTACAATACCTCTGTCGCCACCCCAGGATACTCACCAGCATTAAGAGTTCCAGGCAGCGCCATCCCCATGATATGTCGCTCTCGTTATAAAAATGTAGACTTGTTTCATAACATGAGTAGTCTTGCACTATCCAGCATGATTCCCCTTTGCAGAGTTGTATTTGGTGACGCTCTTAGAGAACGGAACAGAGCGGCTCCAGAGAGTCCCCCTCGGCGGGACAAAACTTTCGAGAATTAATGATGCTAGTCAAATGACCGACCCTAGTCATAGCGTTATATCTGGCGCAGGCATAGAAAAAGTAAGAGTGCAAAAAAATCTCATAGACAACAATATGCGACTTAACAAATCGGTAACCTCAGTAGAGATAGACATTTCTTTATCCAGCATATCAGAAATTTATAAATCTCGTGGGCGACGAACTCCCAAGTTGTCTGATCTATTAGAACATCATACTACTTGTGTCCTTTACTATGGGTGGAGTCTCCCAACCGGAACCCCAGAAGCAGGCTCTAGTGTACATTCAGGACTCTGGAGAGAACGCCTCAAATTGATAACTCAAAATTATGATATCAACATAGCAGACGACGGCTCCGTTTCATTTGCAGTTTCTAAAATCTCTCACGCTCCGCTTCTGTGTTAAAAGTCCTTGACGGGTTGGTTCCCGAAGAACAGCTAGAAGCAGCCCGAGCAGAGAGAGAAAGAATCAGAGCCGAAATAAGAGATCTTGAAAGCGAAATGGATGCGGCAGAGGAAAGCATTACATCCCCCCCAGCCCCATCCGGTCTTGCCGACCGTGTCATCGACGCAATCGGTGCGTCTGCGTCCGGCGAAACTCACGCCAACCTGGATGTCCCAGATGAAGCCGAAGTTCAACAAATAGAGGCACTCCGAAATAGAATACAAACCCTTCGACAAGGTTTAATACCTTTTAGCGGGCTAGTATATAGAGCATTCCTAGAGCACCTGTTTGAAAGTGGCAATGTGCATTTCGTTGATGTAAAGAAGAAACTGGAACAAAGAGAGTTTGGAATAGAGTTTTCAGAACCACCCGTAAGGTATGTAAAGTCTTTTAATACGGGGGCAATTGGTGTCTCTGCCGGAGAAGCTGCTCAAGCTGCCACCAGACGAACCGATGATGACGAAGAAGACGCTCCAGAAACGCCCCCCTCTGAACCGGAAGAAGAACAGGAAACTCCCGCCGATGCCGAAGCAGAAGCTCTTGATGATGTGATAGAGGAAACAGCCGCATTTGATGCCGGTGACGGCCTAACACCCATTGTCGTTGAAGAGAACATGCACAGAATTCATTATATTCTTCTCGGAGATGTTATTGATACAGCATTAAAGGTCGTATCCAATCATGATGATAGGTTTGTAAAAAATCTACGTTTTGCATTAGGACCAATCAGCCTTATAGACCTTCAGGCAATCGGAGGCACTGAGGGGGACAACAATAGAAAAGATATACCTCTTTCTGCTATTCCAATAAGTGTAAAGGAATTCAACAACTGGTTTTTTAACAACATCATTAACAGAAGAAGGTCTGATATAACACTTAAAATTTTTATTCAAGAGTTGTTTGATGGTGTTGTTCAGTCAAAACTTAGCGATGGTGGAGTTGATAAGGCATCAGGCTTCGGGCTTGCAACCATAGCAGACAGTCGCAAACAGCCCATCCAGACAACCCATGCAGCAAGCCTCAACAGCTTACTTACCTCCTAGACCACCAACAATATCGATCGAATATTTTTCATTGCCAAGTAAAAAAGGGACTTTTTCAAATAACAGCGTCCGTGGAAAATACAATGGAAAAAGACTTCAGCTCGCTTTCCCGCCGAGCAAGTTCTCCCCAGTATAACGTCTGATTATATTTATATTGGAGCACATTCTTTAAAATATGAGTATCCATTCTTAACCGACCGCCCTTTTAATAGATCTTCTGCTGTTCCATTTGGAATACCTGGTCTTTTTTATGGAGAAGAAAAAAGCCTTGTGAAATCTTGAATTATAAATCTAAATGACGGAGGATATTAATCGGTTCAGGCTCCAGCAAGTCCTTGAGAATGAAACTCAGACCGGCAATCGAGAACTAATAAAGTTTTACAAAGCTGATATTTCCCTTTTTGGAAATACACATTTTACAGTCGGCGATCATTTTTGGCTTGAACCAAAAAACTACCCACACTCACGAAACATGAGAAGAAAACTAATTGAGAAAAAGATAATATCTTCTTATAAGGTTAATGAAGTCACCAATGAGTTGACACAAGACGATTTCATCACAACAATAGGAGAATCAACTTCTATTGATTCCAACAACACACACTCTCAAGAAAACGATCGACGTGCAGAAGCCGAAGCAGCACAAGCTGAGTTCCGTGAAAGAGAGGCACAAATAGAACTCGAAACACAAATCCAAGCCCACTACGAAAATATCCGAAGACTCGAAAACCGAGCCGCTTTAATCAGAGCCATTGGTTTACCTCTGACTCCCGCAGAGTCCCTTACCTTCGAAGAACTATCTGAAGAGGAGAGAGAACGCTGGGAGTACAACAGATCGTCAATAGAGGAAGAGGCGCTCGCCCGCATAGAGTCGGAAATAGAATCAGAAAGACTAGCGTTAGCAGAAATAACCAGCGCCGAAGCCGTCAGCAGAATTGAAGCTGGACAAGGCACCACAGCAGATATACTGACAGCCGGAGTCGCAGGAGCTTTAGCTCTTCAAGAAGGTACAGACTCCGATGGAGAAACAGAATGACCAGGACTTTAATAAAAGGAAAAAACAGTCTATCCTCCAAAGATGCTTTTAGAGAAAGAGGAAAATACAAAAAACTATTCTCTATAATCTCTGGAGAGTTTATAGATTTATGGGACTCTGGTAACAAACTATACGGACAAGTTGACCTATCTGGGAATTACGTCCTACCACTCTCCAGAAACATGCGTTCAATCAACCCAAGCAAAAAGAGCAAAAAGACCACGTTCATGTTTGACTTTGCCGTTGAGATGTTCCAAGACTTTAGTGGCTTCTATAAAGAGGCTGTTGTTTCTCGAAGAATCCCACCTTCCGAAAATATTGTAATAGATCCAATACAGGGCTGGTCTAGTAAAGTTAAAGACCACCACAGGATTCAACAAAAGATATTTAATTCTTATTTCAATACCACCATCAATAACAGAAACAATGAAGGAGAAAAAGTAAGAGACTTTGATTCTTTTATAAACAGGTATGTTCCGTTTCTGTCAAGAAGAAAAAAGACAAATACCCCACTTTTATTTTCCTCATACGCTCGCAGCCGAGGGTCTATTTTAGCCACCGGGCTTGCAATAGAAATATCCACCGACGACAAATCAGACGATCAAGTAAAGTTTGAGAAATACATAAACGACCCCGCATTTAAGCACTACGTCTCCGCAGCAAACAAACACGGATTCCTTGTAGACCAAAACGCTCCTTGGCGTTTAATTGTTAACCTCCGATCGGAATACACAAAAGAATACCTCAGAGACTATTATGGAGTAAACAACCTCCACGAGTTCTTTGATCTCTACTATGAAAAAGCAGAATATGAAGACGCAAGAATCTTGAAACACCATCTTCTCAACTTTTATAATAAGATAGTAGAGGTAGCGCCAACCTACTCTGTGAAAGAAATAACAAATACAGGAACATGCGTTACAAAGATCACCAGAGAAAAGTTGTCGCTTGAAGAAGAAATGACATCTACAAGGCATGACAAACTGTTGATAAAGACAATGTTATTCTTGCACGCAAAAGAGCAGAACAAAAGCTGGAATCAGGAAAAGTTCAACAAGATTTACGAGAACACCTTGTCTCAACTACAAAGATTTGGCTTAAATAAAGCTCTCGAACATGTTAGTATGTACTTTGGAAATAAAATGCAGGCTTCTGCATCTTATGTCTTGACAAAAGATAGTTCTCATTCTATAATCAAGACAAGTAGAACACCTGGATCTTTCAGGTTCTAAGAAAGCACATTAATGTTATTTCAGCCAATGGATCGCAAAAGCGATTGCGTAGGGATATATGCCGAAGGAAGACTTCGGTTTGATGATGACCTACCCAAAGAAATCTCAAAGACTTGGGACTTCTCATCCTTTCTTAAAGGCAGAGATATCGAGTATGCCAAATTCTATTCCGGTGGCACCGCACTAAAAGACGCATGCCCAGAAGCTATCAAGGAAGACTGGAACAACATCTGCACTCGTATGCGTGCGTTCCTTCGCTCTTTTGACCACTCACAGATTTGTCTCAACGAACACTGCTTCTATGATTTAGTTCCACAGAGATTCTTAATGGAATACTTCGACCTCAAGAACGAGATTACAGAGAGTGTATTCAGAACACACCTTAGACCAGACAACCACGATTTTCTAGTCTCTGTCGCCGAGGTGCTCTCCGATGTCTCATTCCAGAAACTAAACATAGACAAAGAAGCCATCCGGTCAGAGCTTGTCACTACTCGTGGAAGAGACACTTGGAAGAAGATTGATAAGTACCCATATGTAAGGTATAACTTGTTTGGCGCAAAGACAGGAAGGCTTACAACTAAGAGAGGCAGCTTCCCAATTCTCAACCTGGACAAGAAGTACAGAGGTGTTCTTAAGCCAAACAACGACTGGTTTATCGAACTAGACTTCAATGCCGCCGAACTACGCACGCTACTAGCCCTGTGCGGCTCTGAGCAGCCCGCAAACGACATACACGAATGGAACATTAAGAATCTTTTCGAGGGCACAGAGAGCCGTGAGGAGGCTAAGAAGAGGGTGTTTTCTTGGCTATACAATCCCGTATCTGAGGACAAGCTATTGAATGAGATTTATGATCGAGATTCGGTAGTTGAAAAGTATTTTAATGGCGCTCATGTAAAGACTGTGTTCGACAGAAAAATAGAGGTTGACAAGCGCCGAGCTTTGAACTATATTGTTCAGAGCACAACAAGTGATTTATTTTTAGACCGGCTAGTTAGAATCTATTCTATGCTATCCGATCGCCCATCAAGCGTTGCGTTTTTTATTCATGATAGCTTGGTAATAGATTTAGCAGACTCAGATAAGAGTTTGCTCCCTCAGATTATAGAGGAGTTTTCAAACACAAAGCTTGGCAAGTTCAAGGCGAACGTATCAGCCGGCAGAGACTTTGGAAATATGAAGGAGATAAAATGATACTATACGATAAACTTATTCGTGATAAGATCCCCGAGATCATCAACAGCAAAGGAAAGAACTATGCTATTCGTATTGCTAGTGACCTGGAGTATAAAAATATGCTCGAAAAAGCTTCTTGAAGAAGCGGAGGAATTTCAAGACGAGCCTTGCAGAGAAGAGTTAGCGGATGTGCTTGAGGTGTTTTACGCAATCCTCCAGGCCGAAGGCTTCTCCCTAGATGAGGTTGAGAAGGTTCGCCAAAAGAAGGCCGAAGAACGTGGAGCTTTTAATAAGAAGATCGTCTTGGAGAAGGTATACTGATGGATTCTATTGTAGGACTTGGAGCCGCCGGTTGTGCGCTCGCAGATAAGTTTGCTCAATACCCTCAATATAAAACCTTCAAGATTGATCAGGGGTTAAAGGGCTATCAGAAGGATGGCATCTATAATTTAAAGAAGCACGACAGTCATCAGGGGTATGAAGAAAGCACTCCAAAGATGGCACACTTCTTCAAACACATAACAAAAGATGTTTTGTTTATTACATCAGGAGCCGGCAAGGTATCTGGGTGTACTCTACAAGTTCTTAAGCAGTTACATGACAAGAAGTGCAATATAAGCGTCCTATACCTAAGACCCGATTTGACCCTTCTCTCTGGTGCTGCTACACTTCAAGAGCGTTTAACTTGTGGTGTCCTACAAGAGTATGCTCGCTCTGGTGTTTTTGAGGCAGTATACATACTCTCTAATCCCGAGGCTGAAAACTTCATTGGAGAGTTGTCAATAAACAATTACTATGATAAGATAAACGACTTGATCTTGAGCAGCTTTCACATGTTAAACATCTTTAACAACACTAAGCCTGTTCTTGATACAACCTCGGGGTTTGGAAAGCTAGCAAGGATAAGGACTCTCAGCGTCTTAAACCTTGAAACAAACGAAGAGAAGATGCTTTATAACCTAGACCGCCCAGAAGAGAAGATTTTCTATTTTGCGATCTCAGAAGATTCCTTGAGAACGATGGTAAGCTTCTAAACAAGATCAAAGATCAGATCAAGGACAATACGCAAGAGAATTGTAGCTCTTCATATCGTGTCCACTCTACCCAATATGAGGATGATTTCGCCTATTGTATAGTAGGAACATCCGAAATACAAAAAGTTTAAAATAGTTCTTGACAAAGAAGAGCTTTTGTTGTAGTCTATCACTTATAGTAAGAAGGAGATTCAAATGATTGTATATAACGGAACATTTACAAAGAAGGACGGAACGACTCGAACAATGACTTTTGTCCGCAAGGAACACTGGACAGAGGTTAACGAGGAACTCGCCAAGACACTAGAAAACTCTCACACTAAGAAGCTACCAGAAGGTTTGGAGCTTGTGTGGGATATGAAAAAGGATGCGTTCCGAGTGTTTAACTGGACGTCAGTTATCGGAGAAGTTACCTCAACCGAACAATGAAATTTTGCTTAACAAAACTAAGCTTATCTGATATAACAATAATACAACTTTAGGAGAAAAATAATAATGGCTATTGATTTACAAAAGATGCGGGCAAAGCTCGCAGCACTAAGCGGCGGCGGCAGTAAGAGCAAGTCTTCTTTCTGGCGTCCACAAGATGGAGAGCAACAGATCCGTATTGTCCCAACACCGGACGGCGATCCATTTAAGAACTATCACTTTCACTACAACCTTGGCAACAATGCCGGATTCCTCTGTCCAAAGAAGAACTTCGGTGATGACTGTCCGGTGTGTGTAGTTTTGCATCCTCCCTATACAGCGAGGGCTCTGATGAATCCAAGAACATGGCTAAGTCCTTGTTTCCTCGTATGCGATTCTTCAGTCCAGTCTTAGTTCGTGGCGAGGAAGATCTTGGTGTTCGTGCCTGGGGTTATGGTAAGATGGCTTACGAGTTTGCTCAATCTTGTCCTCAATCCAGAGTATGGAGACATCACAGATCCACTAGAGGGCACAGACCTCAAGCTTACTTATGGTAAGCCACCAGGAGCAAGTTATCCACAGACTAGCTTTATGCCAGCAAGGAAGACTTCAAAGCTCTGTAACGACATGACTGACGAGCAGTGTCAGGACTTGGTTGATACCACTCCTGATTTCAACACTCTTTTCGATCGCAAGAGCACCGCAGATGTACAAGCTGCTTGATTCATATCTGTCTGATGACGCAACTTCTGAGGCGGCATCTACCGAAACGCACAAGTATAATAACAACTCAACTCCCGCTAGTAATACTAGTGCATCAAATTCGGTTGAAGATGCTTTCTCCGAACTCCTCGGCAGTTAAGAGGAAAATCCCGCAGGCAGGGCACGGGGCGACGCTGAACATTGGCGTCAAATAGGTGTCCTATATTTTATCATAGGAGAATTTATTAATATGGCAAGAAGGAACAAAGACAAAGACTCGGCAGGGAAGCTTTCTATCGCAGAGATGCGAAAGATGATTAACAAAAAGCACGGTCAAAATGTAGCACACAATTTGGTTGAGGAGAACCCTACCAACGTCAAAGATTTTATTCCAACCGGTTCACGGTGGCTGGACAGTATCATCTGCAAGGGCCGCCGTGGAGGTATCCCCGTAGGTAAGATTGTGGAGATCGCCGGGCTAGAAGCCACTGGTAAATCTTTTATGGCAGCGCAAGTCGCTGCAAACGCCCAACAGATGGGCATTGATGTTGTCTACTTCGATTCAGAGTCAGCCATTGATTCTAACTTCTTAGCAGCAGCAGGATGTGATCCAGAAAATATTTTATATATTCAGGCTACATCTGTCGAGTTTGTTCTTGAGACAATTGAGGACATTCTTGCTCACAATAGCTCTAGGGTGCTTTTTATATGGGACAGTCTAGCACTGACCCCAAGTAACACCGACATTGAAGGGGACTTCAATCCCCTTAGTTCGATGGCAGTTAAGCCCCGTATCCTATCAAAGGGTATGTCAAAGCTTACTGTTCCAATCGCAAACTCCGAGGCGACGCTACTTGTTTTGAACCAGCTTAAGACTAATATAACAAGTAACTTGTCAGAGAAGTTTACGACCCCATACTTCACTCCAGGCGGCAAGGCTATGGCTTATGCTTATAGTTTGAGAATCTGGCTAACAGGCTTTAAATCTAAGAAGTCATTTGTTATGAATGACAAAGGATTTAGAGTAGGTTCAGAAGTTAAGGCAAAGATTGAAAAGTCTCGTTTCGGCACTGCCGGACGGGTATGTAACTTTAAGATCTTATGGGGCGACGCCGTCGGTGTTCAAGATGAAGAAAGTTGGTTTGACGCTGTCAAAGGGTCCAAGCACATTGATCAATCAGGCGCTTGGTTTACCTTAACACATGAGGATGGAACAACTGAAAAGTTCCAAGCTGGTCGCTGGATGGAGAAGATGGCCAATGAGAAGTTCAAGGCACGAATCGCTCAGATAATGGATGAAGAAGTTATCACAAAGTTCAGTGAAATGACAGGAGATGCAGCGGACTTCTACGATACAGAAGAAGAAGAAGAAACCTCTCTAGCCCAATCTAGCGCCTTTCCTAGCGCCCTTTCTAGTGCAAAGGCTAAGGTACGGCGAGGGGGTATGCGTGCAGCCGCTAGTTTACTTAAAAATAGCGCCAATCGCAATCCTGATGTAGAAGAATAAAACTTCATTTTTCTGTTGACAGTCCTTGGGTTTTGTTGTAGTATTAGAAACAAGCCCAAGGACTTTTTTTATGAATGGTAAAAACAAAAGATATTTGAAGCTTGCGATGAAGATAGCAAAGTATTCAGACTCCCCGGTGTACCGCCACGGAGCAGTTCTCGTTAAGGGCGGTTCGGTAATCAACCTGGCAGCAAACAGTCAGAACACCACTTCCTTTGGCGCAAGGTTCCGACACCCTGACAAGGGTCGAGCAACACATCACGCTGAAGTCGCATCCATACTTGGAGTTCCAAAGTCAAAAACATAAGGTTCAATTCTGTACGTCGCCAGAATAAACAGAAAGGAAAAACCAATGATGAGCCAACCTTGTCCTATGTGCCACGATGTCTTAAAGCACGTTGGAGTTAAAAAGGTTGTGTATACTGCTGGCGCTGAAGAAATAGGGAGTTATAAATTATGAGCAAACAAGAGAGAGTTTTAGTCATCGATGCTTTGAACATGTATTTCAGAGCTTATATTGTTGATCCATCCTTATCTGCTAATGGGCAGCCTATTGGAGGTCTTAAGGGGTTTTTTAAGATCTTGCAAAAGCTAGTAAGAGAGACAAAGCCAGACAAGATTGTTATCTGCTGGGATGGACCCAACGGCTCTCAAAAGCGTCGCACCGTCGTCAAGGAGTATAAGGCTGGGAGAAAGCCTATTCGCCTTAACCGGTCTATCAAGAATATGACCGAAGCAGAAGAGATGGAAAACAAGATCTGGCAACAGACAAGATTGTATGAATACTTGAATCACACCCCAGTTATTCAAACTATGATACCATCGATTGAAGCCGACGATGTAATTTCTTATGTCACAAAGATCTGTGCAGAGTTCAAAGGATGGCAAAAGGTTATCGTTTCAAGCGATAAAGACTTCTTCCAGCTTTGCGATGATAACACTATACTCTACAGGCCAATTCAAAAGGAAGTTCTGAATAAGAACTTAATCTTAGAAAAGCACGGCATCCACCCAGAGAACTTTGCCCTTGCCCGAGCCCTATCTGGCGACAAGTCAGACAACCTCCCAGGGATTTCAGGCGTTGGACTAAAGACTGTCTCAAAGCGTTTTCCATTTTTTGCTGACGAGAAGACAGTTACTATTGAACAACTAGAGGAGTATTGTGCTAGTATAGACTCTAACCTCAAGGTGTATGAAAACATCCTTGAGAATATTGATACAGTGAAGTTGAACTATAAGATGATGCAATTATACTCTCCAACCATGTCTGCCCAGAGCAAGATAAAGGTTTCCTCCTCTATTCGTGATTGCTATCACGACTTTAATAAAACGCAGATCATAAAGATGATGCGTGAAGATGGCTTTGGAGAAGTCAACTGGACCACACTATTCCAGGTGTTTAATCACATCTCTCACACCTACGGCGGCGATAATGAGTGAAGAACAAGTTGGCTTTTCAAGGTATGGAACAAAGTTTCAAGAGAACCTCGCACGCTTGGTGCTTGAGGATCGTGCCTTCGCAGACCAGATCAGCGAAGTCTTAGACATTAAGTTCCTAGACCTTCGCTACCTACAAGTCTTTGTTAAGAAAGTCTTTGAGTATAAAAGCAAGTATGGTACTCACCCATCTCTAGACTCTATGTCTATCTTAATCAAAGATCTGGTTTCTGATGAGAATGAATTAGTATCGACACAGCTTCTAGAGTTCTTTAACCTGTGCCGCTCCGAAGAAAAGTTCGAAGGAAAAGAGCATGTCAAAGAGGTTTCTCTAGACTTCTGCAAGAGGCAAAAGTTAAAAGAGGCAATGATCAAGAGCATCGGGCTTATTAATAACTCCAACTATGGAGAGATTAGCAAGCTAATGGAGGAAGCCCTCCGCTTAGGCTCCGACAATAACTTTGGATATGACTACCTTGTAGACTTCGAGCGCCGCTTTGAAGTTAAAGCAAGAAACCCTGTTACCACCGGCTGGAAGTCTGTTGATGACCTTTGCCGAGGCGGACTTGGAAATGGAGAACTAGGAGTCGTTGTTGCTCCCACTGGTGCCGGTAAATCTATGGCTCTTGTCCATCTTGGATCTCAAGCGGTTAAGGCAGGTAAGACTGTCGTTCACTATACCCTAGAGCTTCAAGATACTGTAGTCGCTATCAGATATGATAGCTGTATTACCGGCATCAAGCTTAATAAGATCTTCTCTAGCAAAGAGCAAGTTTATGATATCATTAGTCAAGTGCCTGGCAAGTTGATTGTTAAAGAATACCCAACAAAGTCAGCTTCCACCAACACTATCAAGACACACCTTGAGACTCTTCGCCGACGCAATATTGAGGTTGATATGGTCATCGTTGACTACGGAGATTTATTACGCCCAGTGTCCGCTTTAAGAGAGAAAAGAAACGAACTAGAGTCTATTTACGAAGAGCTACGAGCCATAGCGCAAGTGAACGAGTGTCCCGTGTGGACCGCATCACAAACCAACCGCTCAGGGCTTAACGCAGAGGTTATTACCATGGAGTCGATCTCAGAGGCTTTCAATAAGTGTTTTGTTGCCGACTTCATATTTACGATTTCCAGAACAATTGAAGACAAGGCTAACAACGAAGGGCGTATCTTTATAGCAAAGAATCGCAATGGGGCCGACGGGCTAGTCTATCCACTTTTTATGGATACAAGTAACGTAAAGATAGATGTGCTGACACAAGCACCACTGACTATTGGAAATGTTGTCATGAAGACAGCAAAAGAACAACAAAAGTCGTTAAAAGATAAGTACAAGTCATTTAGAAGCGAATAAGGAGAAGTAAAAAATGAGCAAAAAAGACCTATCAGTAGATATTTTATCAAACATCACCGTGTATATGAAGTATGCACGTTATTTAGAAAGCAAGAATCGCCGAGAGACTTGGCGAGAACTTGTTACTAGAAACAAGAATATGCACATTAAGAAGTATCCACAGTTGAAGGATGAAATTAATGAAGTATATAAGATGGTCTATGACAAGAAGGTTTTACCATCAATGCGCTCGATGCAGTTTGCTGGTAAGCCTATTGAGGTTGCTCCGAACAGGGTCTTTAACTGTGCTTATCTTCCAATTGACAACTGGCACGCATTTTCTGAAGTAATGTTTCTTCTCCTTGGTGGCACAGGCGTCGGCTTCTCCGTTCAGAAGCATCACGTTGAAAAGCTTCCCGAGATCCGCAAGCCATCAGGCAAGCGCACCCGTCGCTTCTTAGTTTCTGATTCTATTGAGGGTTGGGCTGATGCTGTAAAATATCTTCTAAAGAGTTATTTCCACGGTGGATCCAAACTTAAGTTTGACTTCAGTGATATCCGCCCCAAAGGCGCTCGCCTTATAACATCTGGCGGTAGAGCCCCCGGACCACGCCCACTACAAGAGTGTATCGTTAAGCTAGAAAGCATGCTCGCCGAAAAGAATGACGGCGACCGCCTTGAGCCAATCGAGGTTCACGATATTGTATGTTATATTGCGGATGCTGTTCTTGCCGGCGGCATTAGAAGGTCAGCCCTTATTTCCCTCTTCTCCGCAGATGACGAAGAAATGATCGCAGCCAAGTCTGGAAACTGGTGGGAGACTAACCCACAGCGTGGCCGTGCAAACAACTCCGTTGTTCTTCTTCGCCACCGGGCAACAAAGGAGTTCTTTGAAGAGCTTTGGGGAAGAGTCCGAGCATCAGGCTCTGGAGAGCCAGGATTTTATTTCAGCAACGATAAGGACTGGGGAACCAACCCTTGTTGTGAGATTGCCCTCCGCCCATATCAGTTCTGCAACCTAACAGAGATTAATGCTAGCGACGTTGAAGGACAGGAAGACCTTGAAGCCCGAGCCCGAGCAGCAGCGTTCATTGGAACTCTTCAGGCTGGGTATACAGACTTCCATTACCTTAGAGCCGTTTGGCAGAAGACAACAGAAAAGGATGCTCTTATCGGGGTTTCTATGACTGGAATTGCTTCTGGTAAGGTATTACAGGAAGGTATCGACCTAGAGAAGGTTGCCGCTAGCGTAAAGGACGAGAACCGTCGTATTGCCAGTCTCATTGGCATTTCACCAGCCGCAAGAACAACTTGTGTAAAGCCTGCGGGAACAACATCCTTAACGCTTGGAACAAGCTCTGGCATTCACGCATGGCATGATGATTATTACATTCGCCGCCTTCGTGTTGGAAAGAATGAAGCAATCTATACATATCTCTCCATCTACCACCCAGAGCTTGTTGAGGACGAATACTTTAGACCTCACGACACAGCAGTTATTTCCGTTCCTCAAAGATCTCCAGAAGGAGCCATCTTAAGAGACGAGTCTGCCCTCTCCTTATTAAAGAGAGTAAAGAAGATCTCGGAAGAGTGGATTAAGACTGGACACCGCAAAGGACAGAACACACACAATGTTTCCGCCACCGTCAGCATCAGAGACTCTGAGTGGCAAGATGTCGGGAATGGATGTGGGAGAACCGAACTGTATATAATGGACTCTCTGTTCTGCCATTCTCTGATCACTCTTATGTTCAAGCCCCATTTGAGACTTGCTCGAAGGAAACTTATGAAGTATTGCTCAAGGCGCTTACCAATGTTAATCTTGCCAAGATTATCGAGGATCAAGATGACACCGACCTACAAGGCGAACTAGCCTGTGCCGGCGGTCTTTGTGAAGTAAAATAAAAAAATAAAATAATAGTTGACAAATCATTTTTAATGATGTATTATAAGGATATCTCAAAAACAAAAAGGAGTTTTTTATGAGTGACAGTTTTACAAAAGAACAACATATTGAGCGATACGTTAAGAGCCTCTATACAATTGAGGACGCAATGGAGCCGCTTAAAGAGCAGAAGCGTGCCCTCAAGGGTAACTATGTAGAGAATGGTTGGCTCTCCAAGGAAGAGATCTCCATGGCAGTAAAGGCATATCGTTTGCTTAAGGGCGAGGTTGATATGGAGCAGCTAATGGACTTCTACGCCACAGTCAGAACCCAGATGAAGGGTTCTCGGTGATTCTCCCCAGCCAATAGGCACTTGTTAGTTTTGGACGCAGCCTCTCAGGGCGAGGACACGGAACAATCCGAAGTCCTACTCCCTGAAGGCTTTGCGCCGAAAACAGAGAGCGAACACAAACTAGTAAAGATTGTGGCTATCGCCCCTGACTGCAAGTCACTAGATTCAGAAGGCTGCGTTGGACACCTTGCTATTGTTCCAGCACACATGATCATCAATGTTAATGTAAAGGGTAACGATCATTCTCTAATTCAAGAGAATTATGTCCTAGCGATTTACGCTGAAGAAAAGTAGAAGAAGGAGAATAATATGATTACTGCACAAATACTATGTGCTGCTATACTCTCGCTCGGATTGCCGAACGCAGAGACAGCTTGCGCCTATTCTGGAGAAGTTGTTGAAGCTGCTAATAATGCGGATATAGATCCAACACTCTTAGCCGCCTTAATCTCTGTAGAGAGCAACTGGACGGTAAGAGCAAGGAACGCAAACTCAGGAGCCTGCGGACTTACACAGGTTTTACCAAGGTTTACCATTCCCCGGCTAACTTGTCGCCAATTAAGAACGGACGGGGGGCTATCAATCCGAACTGGAGCCACTCAGCTTTCCAGGTGGATTGCACGAGCAACACAGTACCGTGGAGACTCTACTCTTAGGGGACTCTGCGGATACAACGCAGGCAACTCCTGCTTTGATGGCAACCACTGGAGGAACGCAGGAATGCGCTACGCCCGCCGTGTTACGGCAATCGCCACGCAGATTCGGCAAGAGGTAGCAAGCATCGACAGCGACCTTGAAGACGCATCAATCGAACGAGAGACAGAGATAGGCTATAACTTTGACTATGGATGTGGGCTTTGAGCAAAAAAAGAAATACCCTTTGTCGGACTTCACGCCCATAGCGTCGCCGGCTCTCCGTTCGACGCTCTTGGCTATCCTCAAGAGCACATGGACTTTGCCTATGAGAATGGAATGAGCGCCCTGGCTCTAACTGATCACGGCAACGCCAACGGACTATCATATCAAGTTCTTCACGCCAAGAAGATGAACGAGGAAGGAAAAGACTTTAAGCCAATCTACGGCGTTGAAGCATATTTCATACCCTCCATCAGCGAATGGCAAGAAGAGTATGATAGAGTATCTTCAGAGAAGAAGGGCCGCAAGAAGAAAGAAAAGGAAGGAAGGATCCCAGGGCACAGTCATTGAGGACGAAACCAGAAAGTCGGAGGACATCCTCAAAAGGAGGAACCACCTCATCTTGCTCGCCAAGAACGAAATCGGCTTGAAAAATATTTTCTCTCTTATTTCTAAGTCTTTCCAGCCTAGTAACTTTTATAGGTTCCCAAGGTTGGACTATGACATGCTTTCAGAGCACTCAGAGGGTGTAATTGCCTGCTCTGCTTGCCTTGGCGGCGTTTATGCCGGCGATATGTGGAGAAATAAGGATAATGGACCCGAAGCAGTTCTTGACGCAATGCGTCTTACATCAAAAAGAATGCTTGAGATCTTCGGAGATGATTGGTATGCAGAGCTACAATGGAATGGTATTCCCGAGCAACACGATCTTAATGAATATATTATCAAGGTTGCACAAGAACAAAACATTAAACTAGTATCAACCGCCGACAGCCATTACCCAGCCCCCGATGCTTGGAAGGACAGGATTCTATATAAGAAGCTTGGTTGGCTTAACCACTCCTCAGACACAGTCCCAGAACTCCCCGCCTCTGTTGAAGAGGTTGGCTATGAGTTGTACCCAAAGAACGGTGAAGAGATGTGGGAGTCATATAAAAGGTATTCTGCCTTGTGTGACAGGGAATACGATGATGACTTAGTTATGGATTCTATTACTAGATCTCACGAGATCAGTGAAACCAAGATTGAGCACTTTTATCCCGATAACACTGTGCGTCTCCCCGACTTTGTTGTTCCTGACGGAACTACAGCAGATCAAGAGCTACGCAAAAAATCTATCGATGGCTTGCGCCTCTTGTTTAAGGACCAGTCTTTTGACGAGGAAAAGTCTCTAGAGTATGTTGAAAGGCTAAAGCACGAGCTTTCTGTTATTGAGGGTAGAGGCTTTAGCAAATACTTTCTAACCATGAAGGCAATTTCCGACAAGTCAACAGAGCAGCAGCTTGTTGGCCCCGGCAGAGGCTCCGCCGCCGGCTCTCTCGTATCCTATGCTCTTGGTATCACGCAAGTTGATCCTATTAAGTATGGACTACAGTTCGAGAGATTCTTGACCAAGCAAGGCAAGGGATATCCAGATATAGATTATGACGTGAGCAACCCAATGGAGATCAAGGAAAAGTTGATCGCAGAATGGGGCGAGAACACCGTTGTTCCTATCTCTAACTGGAACACCCTACAACTACGCTCTCTAATCAAGGACATCTCAAAGTTTTATGACATTCCGTTTTCCGATGTAAACCCGGTCACAAGTGTTATGATCAAGGAAGCCACCCCGATTGCCAAGAAAAAGCACGGCATTACTGCCGGTGTCTATTCTCCAACCTGGGAAGAAGTTCTTGAATACAGCACGACGCTTAAGTCTTTTTTGAAGAAGTATACAGAAGTCGAGACTCACGTCAAGCGCCTTGTTGGACAGGTTCGTTCCTGCTCCCGCCACGCCGGCGGAGTTGTTATCGCTGAAGACTTGGATAAGAATATGCCGCTTATTTATAGTGGTGGTGTTCGCCAAACTCCTTGGTCTGAAGGGCAGAACGTCCGACATCTAGAGCCCATGGGCTTTATTAAGTTTGATATTCTTGGACTTGCTTCTCTACGAATGCTGGAGGACTGTATTAAACATGTACTTCGCCGCCACAAGGGAGTAGCAGAACCAACCTTTGAGGATGTAAAGAAGTTCTATGATGAAAACCTCCACCCAGACGTTATTGACTTTGGAGACGAGGCAGTATATAAAAACATTTTTCATAAAGGCCGCTGGGCTGGAGTCTTCCAGTTCACAGAGCAAGGAGCCCAAAGCTTCTGTAAGAAGGTAAAGCCAGACAATATTATTGATCTAGCTGCTGTTACTTCTATCTTTCGCCCCGGACCTTTGAGCGCAAAGGTAGATAAAAACTACCTGATGTCAAAGAACTCTCCTGCGACTATTGACTATCCTTGTGAAGAGTATAAGGAAGTAACTGAAGAAACATATGGGTACCTTATCTTTCAGGAGCAAATTGCTCTTCTTGCCCACCGCCTCGGCAAAGATTTGTCACTTGACGAAGGCAACATGCTTCGGAAGGTTCTTACAAAGAAGGGCACAGGAAAGGAGTCAAAGGTTAAGAAGACTCTTTACAAGAAGTTTGTTGCCGGCTGCCTTGAGAAGAGTATCACTCAAGAGAAAGCAGATGAGATCTGGTCTAACTTTGAGTTCTTCTCTGGCTATGGTTTTAACAAGAGTCACGCCGTAAGCTATTCTATCCTATCATATCAGTGTGCATGGCTTCTAAACTATTATAAGCCTGAGTGGGTTGCTGCTTTCCTTGACAAGGAGCCCGAGTCGAGAAAAGAAAAGGCAATCAACATCGCAAGGAAGATGGGCTTCAAGATCCAATATACCAACGTAAACACTTCAGTTTCTACTTGGGATATCCTAGAAGATGGAAAACTCTGGTTCAGCCATTTACAGCGATCAAGGGACTTGGAGACAAGGCTATTGAGCAAATTATAAACAACAGGCCCTTTGAGACGATTGAAGAGTTTCTGTTTAATGATAATATTGTATACAGCAAACTTAACAAGAAGGCTCTAGATGTACTTTCTCGTGCCGGAGCCCTGGATGTTCTTAGAGACGATAGGTTCTCTGGTGCCAAGCACTTCTGGTCTTGCATCGCCGCCGACCGTCCAAAAAACAAAAAGAAGCTTCATGAGAATATCGAACTTTATTTGCCCGAAGGTGAATTTTCTATTGAAGAAAAGATAGAAAATATGGTAAACTTAACGGGAGTGTTTCCGATGGAATTAGTTCTCAACAAGGAAGTTACCGAGAAGATTGACGAGTTCGCTATTCCACCTATTGCTAAGGTGGAGAAGAGTGGTCAAGTCTGCTGGTTTGTTCCACGGGAGATTATTCCAAAGAAGACCAAGACAGGAAAAGATTATTGGATCGTAAAAGCTGTAGACTCAACGAGTACGACTAGCACAATCAAGTGTTGGGGCGTCCGCCCTGGCCTCGATAAGATCCGAATTAATCGACCATACCTAGCCAAGGTGGGTATAGTGAGCAGTGGGGCTACAGCGTCCGCTCACTGAAGCAAGAAATGAAACTACTATCAGAACAATAAGGAGATAAGATGATTATTGAATACTACCGGCTTCGAGAAGGAGCACTACCACCAGTTCGCTCAAACCCATCAGACGCAGGTCTTGACGTGTTTTATTGCCCAGAAAATGGAGAGTCAAAGACTTTATCCCCAGGAGAGAACGCAGTTCTACAAACTGGACTTAAGTTTGGAGTCCCTCACGGGAATATGCTTCAAGTAATGAACAGGTCTGGAATGGCTGCGAAGAAGTCTGTTGTTGTCGGCGCTCACTGCGTTGATAGCGGTTATGATGGAGAGGTCTTCATTGACATGCATAACATCGGAACAGAGAGTCAAACCCTAGAGCCAGGCGACAAGATCGCCCAGGTCGTTATGGTTCCAGTTGTATCCTTTCGAGCACTAGAAACAAAGGTTGATGACCTTTATAACTGGGAAGCTATCACAATCAGTCGCCGTGGCGATGGAGGCTTCGGAAGCACAGGACAATGAAGAACAAGAAAGAAGACCGCAAGAAAAGGCTTGCCAAGCGTAAGGCTCAAGCTGAAAAGCGCAAAGCAAAGAACGAGGAAGCACAAGCAGAACTTGGGAACAAGATGAGTATGTTTGATAGAATCCCAGAAAAGTGCTTGACTTGTGGTGCAGAATTTGATAAAAAGAATAAGCAACATGCAATGACTTGGACAGTTGTAGTTAAGACCGAACAACAGAAGGTTAATCTATTTTGTCCAACCTGTGTAGAAGCCGCTAAGAAAGTGATTGAGGAGAAAGAAAATGCCAGCCAAATTATGGAGTAAAGAAAAGGGAGCCGTAGGCTTCAGTTCAAAGAGCAATGATTGGGGTACCCCACAAGCGTTCTTTGATGGTCTTAATGAGAAGTTTAACTTCACTCTAGACCCTTGTGCTACAAAAGAGTCAGCTAAGTGTGCCAAATACTTCACTCAAGAAGATGACGGACTTTCTAAAAGTTGGGCAGGACACACTGTATTCATGAACCCCTCCCTACGGTCGTGATATTAAGAAGTGGATTCGCAAAGCATATCTTGAGAGTCTTAACCCCGACACGACTGTAGTCTGTTTGGTTCCTTCTAGGACTGACACAAAGTATTGGCATGAGTTCTGTATGAAGGCTACTGAGATTAATTTTGTAAAGGGTCGCTTGAAGTTTGGGGACTCTAAGAACGCCGCCCCATTTCCTTCTGCGATTGTCGTTTTTAGTTCACAGCCTCAATATAAGACAGTGAATAGAAAAGGAAAGATCCTATGAAGGACGCACTAACATATGATGATGTATTATTAGTTCCTCAGTATAGCGACATTAAGAGCAGAAAAGAGGTATCTCTCTCTGTAGAGCTTGGGAATGGCATTACACTAGAAAGCCCAATCTTAAGCAGCCCAATGGATACAGTTACCGAGAGTGAGATGGCAGCAGTGATGTCTATCGTTGGCGGCTCTGGCATTATTCACAGATATAACAGTATAGAAGATCAGGCAGAACTGGTTTCAAGAGCCAAGTCTCTTGCAGTCGGGCCGGTTGGCGCTGCCATTGGAGTCACCGGAGACTATCTTGACAGAGCTTCTGCCCTCACGCTTTCAGGAGCTTCGATACTTTGTGTTGACGTTGCCCACGGACACCACGTTCTCGTGAAGGATGCACTAACAGAGTTAAGAAATATGTTCGGAGATCATATTCATATTATGGCTGGAAATGTAGCCACTTTGGAAGCTTTTAATGATTTAGCTGACTGGGGTGCCAACTCTATTCGCTGTAATATTGGCGGAGGAAGCATCTGCACAACGAGAATTCAAACCGGACATGGTGTCCCAGGACTCCAAACGATCATCGATTGCGCTAAATCAGACCGTGATGCTCTTATTATTGCAGATGGGGGACTTAAAACCTCCGGTGATATAACAAAAGCAATCGCAGCCGGCGCAGATCTTGTAATGCTAGGCTCTCTACTATCAGGAACAGATGAATCCCCAGGAGAGGTTGTAAGCTCGTTAGAAAACCCAGCACTTAAGTATAAGAGATATCGTGGGATGGCTTCTAAGGCCGCACAGGAAGACTGGAAGGGCACCTTTTCAAGCCTAGAGGGCGTTTCTTCTACCGTGCCATACAAGGGCGCTGTTGTAAATATTCTTGATGACCTATTAAGAGGCATTCGCTCTGGTCTTTCATACTCTGGATGTCGAAGTATCTCCGAATTTCACTCTAAGGCACAGTTTGTTCGTCAAACTGCTGCCGGGCAGATTGAAAGCTCCGCACATATTAACCGGGTCAGCCGGTAGGACATACAGTGACAACCAAACGACGAAGAATCATCTTTTACGATAGCGAGGCTCACCATGTTTCGCTAAAAAACAAGCTTGAAGAAGATAAGCTAACGATGAGCGCCTTTTTTAGGATGATTGTAGCAGGATACCTTGCTGGCGACACTCGCATCACAACTTACTTGGATAGAAAGAGAGCAAAAGACAAGTCTAGGGCTCCAAGAAGATTAAAAAAAGACAGAGAAGTAACTTTAGACTTGAAAGATTCAGAGATTAGTGATATATTTGATATCTTAGAAAGGGAGAATGATTTATTATGAACGAATGCGCTAAACTATGTACGAAGCTTGATGTTTCGTGCCCAAACGACGATTGTCGTCTACACATTGATTTTGAAGAAGACTTAAACTGCACTTTGATTGCCATAGAGAAGAACGGACCTATGACGCTCCGACAAGTGGCTGATAGAGAGGGTGTAAGCTTCGTAGCAGTTAAGTATATTGAAGAAGCCGCCACAAAGAAGCTAAAGAAGGGGCTTAAGCTCCACCGAAACTGGCGAGCAAACTAGGTGCTAAAAAAGTTACCTTTTTATGAATATAATACTATTTATAATGAATTGATTTATAAAAATGGACCGTCCGATCGGTTTAATTTTAATTTTTAGGAGAGTAAAGATGACTACCAAGAAGAAAGATTTATTAAATGAATCGGCTGTCCGCCGCATGATGAAATATGCTGACATGACCGATATGACAGATGATTTCCTTAGCAAGATGCAGGATACAGAGACTGCCACTGTTGCTACACCAGAGATCGCCACCGAAGAGGCAGAGATGACTCCAGAGGGCGACGATATGAGCTATAACATGGAGCCAGAGGCTGAAGAAATGCCAATGGACGCAGCCCCAGAAATGCCAGAAGAGCAAGTTGCACAGATTGTTTCCGCAGTTGTAGATGCAATTTCTGATGTTACTGGCGTTGAGGCAGAGGTTAGCATGGACGACGAGGCACCCGCCGAAGAGCCAGCCATGGACGAGCCAGTGATGGACGAGCCAATGGACGAGCCCGAAGCCGAGATGGAGCCAGCCATGGACGACGAGATGATGGAAGAGTCCACCGAAGAGACAGCAGAAGCAGCCTCCGAGGAAACAGACGAAAACGTAACCGAGTCTACTGAAGAGACAGCAGAAGCCGCCTCCGACGAGACAGACGAGAACGTAACTGAGTCTACCGAAGACGAAGACTGTCGAGACAGCCGCCACCACTGCTGCTCTTGATGAGGATCTTGTTGCTAGAATCACAAAGAGAGTCGCAGAGCGCCTTCTCGCCACAGCTTCTGAAGCTGAGTGATTTCTTAACCACACTTGATAATAAAAGAGCCACTCTTAACGGGGTGGCTTTTTTTGTTTGTGGGTAAAGTTTTATGAACATATTACACTACTTATAGTATAGTATAGCGGGAACAGGGAAAGAGATATGAACAGAGAACAACTTAAACTTCTCGTAGAAGAGATAGGCGAAGAGATGCTCGATGAAGTAAGCATCCTAAATAACAAGAACCCATTTAAGGTGTTGTACATGTTTGGCCCCGCTGGAGCAGGCAAGACGTTTATTGTAAATAATATCCTTGGTCTTCCGTCAAACTTTACAGTGTCGAACAGTGACGAAGCCGTTGAGAAAGTATTCCCAGCTTTTGACATAAGTTTAAAGTATGCAAACAAGGAAGATAACCCAGAGCTAGAGAGAAAGCAACAGGCCGCAAGAAAGCTCCTTCAGGCTGCCACAGCTAACCAGCTTATGAATCAGATGTTTACAGCATCACCACTTGTAATCGATACAACCGGAGAGAACTTTGAGAAGAATGCTCCTAAGATTAAAGCTTTCACAAAGCTAGGCTATGATGTAGGAATTGTCATGGTATCAGTTCCAGAAGATTTATCATCAGCAGCTAACGCATCAAGACCAAGACAGGTTGAAGATGATTTAGTAAGAAAGATACACAGAAACTTTATGGAGAATTACAGCAAGTATGCCTCTACTTTTAAGAGCGATCCAAATGTAACTTTTATCAATGAAGAACCATATATGAATCTTTACGATCTCCGTGACTTTTCATTGCGATCTGAGGTCACTCCCGAAATGGAAGCCGGCCTTAATTTTTCGCAAAATAAAGCAAAGAGGATGTTAGTAAGCATGAAGCAAAACATTGATTCCTTCTTAACAGAGGTGCCACAAAACGAGACTGGCAGAGCCTTACTAACTGCAATGAAAGCGTTGGTCAAAGCCACCGGAGGTCACAAGGGTCAAAACTTGGGAGATCTAGCACAGGCACACACGTTTAAAGAATATCCAGAGGTTTTTGAAAACCCAGAGATTGTTCAAGGAATGATTAAGATGACAGCAGACTCATCTATTAAAAACAATGTTGTGGACGCAATGTCCAGAAAAGCGCCGGATACAACCATAAGAGCAATAACATCGATGACGGATGAAGACGAAGGCACTGTTTGAACCTGGCAAGTTTGCCAGGCAACTAATGAAGGGGGTGATGTACAATTATGATTATTATTACATAGAAGGTAACATTTATTACGCTGAAAAGCTTTTTATGGTAAATGCGATATTTCTCTGGATTGAGAAAACTTTTATGAAAAACATAATCAAGGCTGAAGATATACAGAAATATGTTGGAGCAGCCTACGAGTACTTGGAGGGAATGTGGATATTGAATGGTATTACGGTAACCCTCTTATTACAGACCACAGAGAATCTACTAACAATCAGGAGCACAAGATTTAAAATGTCAAATGAAGAAACAGAAACAAATGAAGAAGTTGAAGTTGATACCACTGAGCTAGAAGACGCCCCCGAATCAGAGGAGGTTGCTGAGGCTTCACCCGAACAAGAACCTATTGAAGAAGAAGAAACCTTGGCTGGCTTACCACCAATCTTTCTTATGCCTCCAATGGGCGCTTCAGACTCTGCCGCTGCCTCTCCTCCTCCAATTAGAACAACTGGCATCATCGGTGCAGTTACAGAGGAAAAGGCTGCTGACATTATTGGCGCTCTTATTAAGCTTGTTAATAACGGGGTTGAAGAAGTCGTCGAGCCTATCGAGAAGTGCAAGGACTGCGCTTGCGATCCTGCTTGCGAAAGTGCCTTGGAGCCTGTTGTCAAGAAGGTCTATAAGCCAATTGAGTTTATTGTCTCTACCCAGGGCGGTTCAGCCGCAGAGATGTTCTCTATCTATGACATGATGCGCCACGTTCAGAAGGATTTTGAGATCCACACACACTTGGCATTGGCAAGGTAATGTCTGCTGGTGTTTTGATCTTAGCTGCCGGAACAAAGGGTAAGCGCAAGATCGGAGAAAACTGTCGTGTTATGATCCACTCCGTTATTGGCGGAACTATGGGTCCAATTCACGATATGGAAAACGAGATGGATGAAATCCGCTGGACACAGAAACAGTATTTCAAGGCAATCTCAGATAACTCAAATATGAGTATGGAATATCTAAATGAACTAGCAAGAAAGAAGATGGACATCTACTTAACAGCACACGAAGCTGTAGCACTAGGATTAGCAGACGAGATCTTGTAATGGATTTAGACGACAAAGAGTTTTATAACCAAGCTAGCGAAGCCAAGTTGGACTGGAAAGCCCACTGGTTTGGCGGTAAGGATAACGACGAAACTTTGATTCCCATCGTAATGCGATGGCAGAAGAAGAGAATGCTCACTCCCGATGGTTTAGTCGGGCCGGTGACCTATCGTCGTGCCTATACAGAACAGAAATCAAGGCAGAATGAAAAAGAAGAGCCTGTTGTTCTAGCTGAAGGTGAAAAAGCTATTGTCTATAACGGAAAGAAGTTTCCTATCAAATGGGACAAGGTTGTATTGTGGACTGATGAGAACCCAGGAATTGATTTACCAAAGAAGGGTTCTTATTATGAGTATAACGAAGACGAAGATCGCAAGATTGATCTCTTTGTTAACCACTGGGACGCAACACTGTCCGCTAAACACTGCTCTAAGATCTTAAACAGAAGAAACCTTTCAGTTCACTTTTGTTTAGATAACGATGGAACAATCTATCAGCTAGTTGACATGCAACACGCAGCAAAGCACGCAGGCAAAGCAAATAGAAAGTCGGTAGGTGTTGAGATTAGCAACGCCTTTTATCCAAAGTACCAGAAATATTATGTAAGACAGGGACTTGAGGAACGACCAGTTCTTAAGGACGTAAAGGTCCACGGTCGCAAACTACAAGATTTCACAGGCTTCTACCCAGTTCAACTTGAAGCATTAAAAGCACTATGGGCAGCAGTTTCAGAAGCAACAGGGGTTCCACTAGAGTCCCCGCTCCATCCAGATGGAAACCCCGTTGAGGGTGTCCACAGAAAGTCTGCCCGAGGGGCTTTCAACGGCTTTATCAGCCACTACCACATTTCAAGAAGAAAGATTGATTGTGCTGGATTGGAGATACACAAGATGATTGAGGAGATTAAGAATGAGTCGTGATCTAGACAGCATTATTGATGAGGCGCTCTCTGTAAAAGAGAAGAAGATTGACATCACATATAAGGTTCTTATGGAGATGATTTCCGAAGAGTCATCAAAAATTATATCAGTTTCATCAGAAGACGAGGCCGATGATTTAAGTGACATGTCTCAAGCCATTGAGATCGGACAAGATATTGAAGCCGAGATAGATGATATGGCAGCAGATAACGATGCGGCAATACGAGCCGCCAAAGCCGCCGACCCAAAGGCTGCAATGTCTGAATCTAACATTTACGAGGCTGCACCTGAACGTGGTGGAATCGAACAACAAAATTTAATAGTTAACACTATTAACAGCCAAGCCAAAAAAGCCAAAGTACCCGCCGAAGCATCCTCGAATATAAAAGGATCAACCACGCCAGACGTTGTTGTGTCTTTAGATGGCGATATTATTGCAAAAATTGAATCTAAATCATCAAAGAAGGGCAATGAAGTGTCCTTCTTTGATCAAACCATAGACACCGAATTGAGAGCAGAAAAATACTTTGGCCAATTATTAAGAAAAATTGCCATAGCTAAGAAATTATCATTTTTGAAAAGGCTCTGGTGGAAAATACACTCGATTATCGCCCGACGAGGTTAAAGTAATACCTGATGACATGTTGGCGTATTCTATAATAAAGTATGCTACAATCGACGGAGATTCTCCTGACTGCGGAAAGTATGGAGACATCACAGCACCTCAATCAAACAGTCACAGATATTATTCAATGAATGAGCTTGGATACACAAATTTAAAAAGCAGTCACAGGGTTGTATCCTTGCCCGATCCAGAGTCTCCCTCTGAAGAAGTTTTGTTTTTTGAGAAAGACGAAAACCTCGGCGACAAGTTTGTTTATTTTTACAAAAAAGACGGCGATAAAGAGGTATACAAAAAATCCTCGGTAAAGGGTACTATTAAAATCAAAGACAGAGACTACCACTGGATCGCCTCAGTTGCAAAACGACCAGCATCCGACTCCGGCGCTCTGGCAACAAAATGCTTTAGAGTAAAAAGTTTCGCCGGTATGGGAGTCTCCGAGATAGAAGAAATTAAAGCTGCTGCCGCTAATGTGATTAGAGCGCATCTTTTAGATGGCGGCGACGATTATTTTATGGTTGTAAAGGGAACAAACCCAGATCAAATATATGTTTTCCGCTCTGGAGATAAAGACCCCCTTGGGTACAATGCCCCAATAATTTCATCAAAGCACTTGTCTTCAGTCGGCTTTGGAACCTATGGACTCGGAGGAGTTGGAAAAATAAGAATGGCACTAAAGTGTGATGTAGATTTTTCTGGTGTTCCAACTCTTGGTTCTTTAAATATAAATCTTTAAACATCCTTCTTTTTTTGTGATATGGTATTGACATAGAACATCAAGTTCTTATAATGTACGATAACACAATGGAGGAAAACGTGAAGAGAGCATACGATTCTCATTCGTCTTTGAATGAAAAAGATTTTAAAGGGTGCTGATATATTGGCAGACAATGTTTCAGCAACCCTTGGTCCAAAGGGCCGAAATGTTATTTTACAAGAGAAGGACAAGGCACCCTTCATCACTAAAGATGGAGTTACAGTTGCCGCCTTCGTTCAGTTAGAAGATCCGTTTGAGAATCTGGGAGCACAGATCATCAAGCAGGCTTCCTCCGTTACTAATACCACTGCCGGCGATGGAACCACCACAGCTACAGTTCTAGCCCGTGCCATTCTAAAGAACTCTCAGAAGTACTTGGCAGCAGGAGCATCTCCAACCGAGATGAAGCGAGGAATCGACAAAGCAGTAGCAAAGGTTGTTGAGAGCCTTAAAGACCTTGCTACTCCAATCAGAAGCCAAGAAGATATTGAACATGTCGCCACAATCTCAGCCAACGGAGATAAGGCCATTGGACAGCTTATTGCTACGGCAGTTGATGAGGCCGGCAAGGATGGAGCTATCACAATCGAAGAAGCTCGCTCCGTAGAAACAAGCCTAGAGTTAATTGAAGGCTTCCAGTTTGATTCTGGTTATCTATCCAACTCTTTCATTACAGATGAACGAAGGGCGCTAATGAGATATGATAACCCCCTTATCTTAACAACAGATTATTCTATTAGTAACGTAGAGGATATCATGCCGGTTCTACAGATCGTTTCTCGTGAGAACCGCCCGCTTGTTATCATAGCAGAGAATATTGAGGGCCAAGCTCTCGCCGCTTTAATCATGAATACAACTCGTGGAACTATGAAAGTAGCTGCGATCAAGGCTCCTTCCTATGGAGAGGAAAGAAGAAATACTCTTCAAGATTTAGCACTCGCCACCGGAGCAACATTTGTAACAAGAGAAAACAACATTGCATTAAAAGATATAAAGTTGGTTGACCTTGGCGTGGCTAAGTCAATCGAGTCTCAAAAGAACTGGACCGCCGTTGTTGGCGGCGCAGGTAGCTATCCTGATATCGAGAAGAAGATTGACTTGCTTAAGGAAGTTGTTAAGCAGACTGAGAATCTGAAGGAAGCAGAAGCAACCCAACGACGCATCACTCGACTTGCTTCAGGCGTGGCAATCATCCGTGTCGGAGGAATGACAGAAGTCGAGATGACAGAGAAGAAGCATCGCATTGAAGATGCACTAGAAGCCGTTAAGTCCGCCCAAGACGAAGGCATTGTCCCAGGAGGGGGCACAGCACTCCTCAGAGCCTCTAAGGGGCTTGAAGTTGACTGTGACAACCAAGACCAGGAGTATGGAGTTAAAGTCCTTCTAGAGTCCGTTACAGCGCCAGTGCGACAGATGGCATTCAACGCCGGACTCTCTGAAGACATCATCCTACAAAAGGTCCAAGCTCTAGAAACCTTTGAAGGTTATAACTTTTCTACTGATGAAGTATGTAATCTAATGGACTCTGGAATCATAGATCCTTGTAAAGTGACAAGGTGCGCCATTCAGAATGCCGCTTCCGCAGCTTCAACATTGATTACAACCAATCACGCTATTGTTCAGCTAAAGTAGCTTCACGAGACTATTTATCCTTGCGACCCCCGCAGGAGTTAGAGTATGTCCGATGAGAAAGCAATCCTAGAGAGCCTACTAAGTAAGCTAAACGGAATAGAAAATAAGATGAGTAATTCTCCTTCTATGAATGGGGTTTACACAGCTTCTCTCTAACGTAGAGTCTATGAAGAAGGATCAGGAGAGGATGATGAACGACTTAGATGATATTAAGAAGACAGTCCTTAACCCTGACGAGGGAGTTATAGCAAGAATCAAGACACTCGAAGCCTGGCAATCAGAGCGCATTAGATTTACGGACACGGTTGTAGAACCAGCCATGCGCCAGCACCAAGAGTTGGTCATCTGGAAAGATGCAGTCGAGGAGATTGTTGCCCACAACGAGAGGCAAAATCAAGAATTGCTCTTGCTTAATGAGTGGAAGTATGGTATAAATAAGGTGCTTTGGGCGTTGAGCCTCGGAGTCGCCGGAGCGATAATAAAGATCGCATTTGATATCACTTCCTAAACTACCGAAAACATTACGAAAAAAACTTCACTTTTTTGTCTTTTTTAGTTGACTTTTTAGCACCCCTGTGGTAGATTATATATATAGAAAAGGAAAGATATGGGTATTGCACAGACATTTGAACAGGTTCTTTCTCATCCCCGCATCACTAGCCGTGATCGCATGTTTACCACCTCGTTACAGAATTATTATCAGAGCAATAAGCGCCTGTCCCCCGGTCGCCGCCGCTGCCTATCTCAACTTGAGGAGCGATACGCCAGCATGCCTACAGTTGTAGAGGTGCTTCAGCCAGAGATTCTTGCTCGCATTAATGATGTCTTCTATCGCACCGAAGAATCATCTTGGGATCGAGGCTTCCTTGAGTCAATCAAGACTCAAGTCGAAGCCGCCCACCGGGAACTCTCTCCAAAACAGATCGAGATCCTTGTTAAGATTGAAGGGCGCAATAGCCAAGAAGAAGTCCAAGCCCGCAACGAGTGGTCATCTAAGTATGCCGACCACCGCTCTGATGCAATTGTCATCGCTAACTATTATCTCGCCGGCACTTCATATTTCCGTGACTTGGCTCTTAAAGTCGTGAGCGACCCTGAGTTTATTCCCACCTTAAGGCAATACCGCCAAATGTGCGAAAATAAATACGCCAAGCGTGTTTTAAAAGCTCACCATGCTGATCCTCTCTACCCCGAGGCTTCAAAGGTCACTGGCCGAGCAACGGCTCCAAAAGCTCACCAGAATAAGCACGGCTTTATCGTAAAGGCAAACGCATCTCCCATTAAGAATGCTTGTAAGGGTGCCAAGAGGTACCTAGTTCTTTTCATTGGAGATCCAACCCCTCATGTTATTGAGGAGAAGTATCTCAAGCGAGGCCGCTTCTAATTCTTAACATATTTTCTTTTTTATGGTATAAATATAGACTATGAACGACACAAAGGTAAAGATTGCTTATACGGTTAGCGTATCTGAGATTCGTGAAGAGGTTGCCAAACTTTATAGGCGTGCCGTATCCGATCTAAAAGCAATAATAAATGAAAGTGACATGATAGACCCAGGTTCAGATTCAGTCGCTGATGTGTTTATGGCAATTGACAGAATTAGAAAGTTAATGTTTTCTGTTGATACGAACTTTAACGACTGTGTTCAAATCTTAGCAGATTATCAGAGGATGGTCGCAGAGATTCACTCTCCATCGCCTTCTATACCTATGCCACCACAGGTGCCAGAAAGTGATTGATATAAAGCGAGGAGACTTGGTATACATTCCCGCTGATGTAGTGCTTTACAATCCGCCGGGGCAAGGGTTCTCTTATCTTAAGTTGGACCGCCCTGTAAATGCCCTTGTGTTGGCAGACGACGATCCTAAGAAGGTAAAAGTGCTTCTAGATGGAGCCCGCTGGGAAGTATACCGCACCAAGATTTACGCCATTGAAGAGGCGTTGAGAAGAACTTAACTTAGAGAGGTTATATGATAAAATTAGTTGAAGTTACCACAGATACAGTATATACAAAATCTGTATCAGATGAGCAAGCCGATAAGAGATATAGCTTTCGTGAAGTTATAGTAAATCCAGATCACATTGTTTGCCTACGAGAAGATCCTGCTATGATCCTATCTGCAAGGTCCGGCGATATGCCAGAAGACCTTGATAAGCGACAATCATTTACAAGACTACACCTTGACAGGGGTCAGCTTGGGATGGATATTGTTGTAGTGGGATCCCCAGACCAGATTTTAGAAAAGCTAGGATTATCAGCTAAGGTATTAAAAGGCTGATATGTCCAAGTTTACTATCATAGGTAGTTTAGAATGTCCTTGGTGCGTCAAAGCACAGGAGCTTTTGTCTGCTTTTGAAAAGGAATATGAGTTCAAGGCGCATGCTTATGATTCACACCTTATTAAGGAAGCAAAAGAAGCACACAAACACCCTACAATTCCTATTGTATTGGCAGAAGACGATCAGGGAAATCAGTCCCTAATCGGAGGATATACAGATTTAGAACGGTTAATTTCAGATGAAGAAAACAAGAAACACTAAGCGAAATAAAATCCGAGAACTTCTCTCGTCCAAAGCAGCCCCAGATTTTGCCCCTATTGAGGCTGAAGAAATTGAATGCACCCTTCTTCCTCAAGGGCAGTTCTCTTCAATCCTTCCAAACTGGATCGGTGAGTCTGGCAAGAAAGAACTGAGGCACGGTAAATATCATGGCTCAAACTTCTGGCAAGTTCCTGGCTATGGCGTCAACCGATGGGCTGTTGTGGCTAACTTCCAGGTAGACTGGAAGAAGCTCCGCAAGACTGGCATCGAGGATGTTGAGATCTTTAGAGGTTGCGTTAAGTTCTTAAACAAGCCGCCTAAGCGAAAGAAGTTCGCCCGCCGCCAGCGCAAGCCACTTTATGGAAACATATCTCCAGACCCAGTGTTGATATCCTTTAAGGAGGATAAGCAGGGAAACTCATACATGCAGGCAATCTTTATTACAGACAAGAGAAAGAATAGATACTTCTGGGGTGAAGGAGTAAGGCTGTGACTGAAGATAAAAAGCTGGCACTCCAATACCTCTTAGCGACGTAGAAAAGTACGTCGTTGAATCAGAAAGAAAGATTACAATTGTATCCTCCCTTATTAGGGATGCCGCCATTATAAAGAATATGGATACTTGGCCCGAGAGTGAGATGCTACCTCTCTTTGAGCTTTTCGCCGGTTGCGTTAACTTATCATTAGTATTACGCAAGGCACTCGGCATTGATAAGGATGTCGATGTAGTTCGCCATATCGCCGAGCTTAAGAAGACCGAGGCTCTTTTAATGCTCGACGAGCGTTCAGCGATTATCACTGCCACTTTTGTAGCTAGCAGCGTTCTGCTTGAGGCTGAGTTGAAACATAGGCACGGAGTCTCACTAACGGTCAATTGATGTATTGCCTCTTTTTATTATAGAAATCTAATTACTAATTCACTATGAGCGAAGAAAAACCAGACACACAGGAAGAGGAAGCCTCTCAAGAGTCAAAAGATTCTGAAGAGTTAATACCAAAACCTCCTCCTCGCCTTGCCCCAAGAGGCATTCGCACCTTTACTGTTTTTAGACCTTATGACGAGACGGGAGTCTCTGGCGAAGGCGTTGTCATTGAAGGTGTTGAGCTTGCTACGGGGCAGTGTGTTGTTCACTGGCTTTATCCTCCACCCCGTGGCGGACTCGCAATCTTTGACTCAATGAATGATTTTATTAAGGTCCACATTGGACCACACCCCAAGAATCAGACAATCATCACTTTCCAAGATGGTGAACAGCAAAAATTTGGAGAGGAGCCAGAAAGTGTCCCAGCAGGATAGCGACAGATACCAGAAGATTCTTTCTTTTTGTAGAAAAGAATTGATTTGGTTAGCCTTTGGAATGAACATAATGCTTTTGATTATGGCGATCACCTTAAGCAACACTAATATGCTGCTTCTTGTTTTTATGAACATGGCCCTCTTACTTGCCTCTAAGCAGATGAATGCTTGGACCAAGAAAAAGGAAGAGGATAAGAATGAATAACATAATGGACTCTTGGCGTCAGTCCTCGCCGAGCAGGGAGAATATAAGGTCCGAGGCTATATTAAGCCTGAAAGTTCTTTTCGCACTCTTGCTGAGTGGAAGGACTTCTCATCTGTTGTGCTGGAATATCAGAGCAGGGGATACTATCTAAACCCCGGCAAGGGCGAAGACTCAAAAGCCCTCAACTCTTTGATTCAAAAGTTCTACGACTTCCAGCTTGATGTTGAGACTGAAAGATATGAACTGCTTACAAGAAAGAATGTAATAGATCATATTGAAGATTTCGCAAACCACCGCATATGGGGGTTTGAAAGAGAGTTTAGGAGCTACTTTGATGACATATCGAAACTTAAGTTTGCTTTTTTCTATTCCAGGGGAGATATGGAGCCTTATGTTCTTCTTGATCCTGTTTACACAAAGATGATGCATGGCACAACAAGTGCTGTAAAGACACTCAAGCATTACACCACAGATGAAGGGGTTTTCAACATTAGGAACTCCATTGATTCAGGTGAGGGGGTTTGACATATCTTCTTTTACCGTCGCTAATCGTATGTTCTTTAGAAAAGAGTCAAATCGTGTAATACTATTTGAAGGATTGGTAAAGGCAGCCTTCCGCAGCGATGTTAAATCGTTCGCTGTTGATAATGGCCTTCGTGCCGCAAACCTCTTTAGATTTGAATATCCTGGCGATGACCAAGATAACATCTGTTCCGATCTGGACGCTGGATGTAACGCTGAAGTTCGCACATCTTTATGGAATGAGATTATCGCCAGACCACTAAAAATAATAAAGATTGTTTGATATTAATACTACTTATGTTAGCAGGCTTGTTTTATGAAACTAATACTTGAAAGCTGGAAGAAATTCCTTACAGAGAGCGTCTTAGACCAGGAAGAAGATCTTGAGTCTGATTTGGGCTCGCCTATGTCCCCCACTTCAATGCCTTCAGAAATTTACTATGTAACTTCTGAGAAGTACTTGTGGAACGTAGTTGAAGAAGGGATCCTTGACTATAAAGAACCCAAGTCTGAACTAGAAGAAACAAGAATCCCTGGGGTAAGTTTTTACACTGACTACCCACAAGCCTTAGCCGCCGCCGCCGAAAAAAATGGCACATTGTTTGTTTTTGATGGCGAGTCTATTGCTTCATCCGGGCAATATGGATTCTCTTCTCTTGAAGAGGGTAACATAAGAATCATTATGCGTGACGAGGCTTCCGACTCTGGCAACGGTGCTAGCGATCTAGTGGATGAGCTAGGAACAATGATACCATTTAGACATGTTAAGGGTGTATTGTTCCACAGCCTTAGCAACGAGCAAGCTGAGAAGTTTGCTGACCGTGGACTTGCGTCTGTCAAGCTTGGACAGTACGACCTCAGTCCCCCGAACCAAAAATTATATACACACCATAGGAAGGAAAAGCAAAAGTGGCTTTGATTAGCATCATATTTCAGATTTGTTTAGGTCTTTTTTATGCTAATATGTGGGAGTGGATAGCTCATAAAAAAGTGTTTCACACTCTTGGTCGAAAAAAGAAAAGCCTTTTTTCCTTTCACTGGCATCGCCATCACAAGCTCTCTCGCCGTCACGGATTTCACGACGAGGATTATAACAAGCCCTGGGGTTCTGGAAAAGAACTGCTAGGGCTTTTGTTTTTAGCACTGATACACTCCCCACTTCTTTTTGTATTCCCAGTGTTTACCTGCACTCTCTTCTACGGAGTCTTTAACTATTATTACAAGCACCGCAAAGGTCATATGAACCCAGAATGGGCTAAAAAGCACCTACGCTGGCACTATGAACATCATATGGGCAAGAACCAAAACAAAAACTTTTGTGTAACCAAGCCTTGGTTTGATTGGATTATGGGCACAAGGGTAAAATATGACTATTTATATGATGAATAGTTAAGCCTCGGCGGGAGCAGTAAATTGGCAAAAGGAAAAAAGAAGAAAAAGACCAAACCAACCATATCTAATAAGACCCCCAGCACCGGCAAATTAAAAGTTGGTATTTTAACATCGCCAAACGAGGAGTCTTACTTCTCCAACGGGCTTCATCAAAATGCGTATAATCTAGTAACGCTCTTTAGAAAATCAAAGATGCTAGAACCCGTCCTGCTCTATCCAGCAAACATGCATGGTGGAGAGCTTAAGGTGAGAGACATCTGGGGAGAGAAGGTCTACCCCCTATCTCAAAAAGGTCTTGAAGTAAACGTCATTCTTGAAGTTAGTTATGATATTGGTTAGTCTAAGAATACAAGCCACTGGTTGATGCCGGCGTTAAATTAGTCAAAATTCACTATGGAAACAGCTTTGTAGCAAAGCAAGAAGAGTTTGTATTTTCTCCAGCCCTAGAAAAGCGCCCCGGCGGAACGATGCTTACCAGGATCGACAACGAATCAGTAGTTACACATGCCTCTTGGCTGAGTCCGCATTTTGACTGGCAAGATCAATATACCGCCTGGTCCGACAATACGATTGATAACAATGTAAGAGTTTGCCCCTACATATGGAGTTCTGATATATTAAAAGCAAACTCGGGCAATGGCTACGAAGACAGCTTTCACCGCCGAGGTGATCCTAGAAACAAAAAAATCATAGTCTTGGAGCCAAACATAAACATTGTTAAAACATCTTTAATACCTTTAGCAGTTTGCGAGCTTGTTTATCGAGAAAACCCTGATCTATATGACTCTGCCTACCTGTTTAATACTGACAAGTACTTTGGGTAGCAACTTAGCCGGATATTTGTCGTCATATGATTGTGTCTCTTCCGGCAAAGTTAGCTTTGAAAGAAGATTTAAATTTCCTGAGATTATGAAACATGGAAAGCTAATGCTGCACCACCATCTCTTAAATGGCCTAAACTATACATTATTAGAGGCTAGCAACTTCAAACTTCCGGTAGTTCACAATTCCAAATTTATGAAAGATCTTGGATATTTTTATGAAGGTGTAAATGTTTTTGACGCAGTCGATGCTCTTAAAGCCGCACTAAGCCATGACGAACTGACAGATGCAGAGCTTTTAGATTACCACAAAAGATGTGAAGAAAATTTGTGGCAGTGGAGCATCGACAATCCTAAAAACTTAAAGGGATACGAAGACTTGATTCAAGAGGTGGTTAGTAAAAAATGAAAAACAAAAAGTTAAAAGTTGGAATTACCACGCACCCAGGCAAAGAAGTATACTTCAGCAGCGGCCTTCATCAAAATGCACAAAACCTTTTTAAATTATTGAAAAGATCAAGCTTGGTAAAACCATACATGGTATACCCAGAAATAGCCCACCCAGATTTATCTGGACCAGTAAGAGTTTTTGGAGAAAAAGTGTATCCAATGTGGGAAAAGTCCTCTGAATTGGACGTGCTTTTACAGGTCAGCTATGGAATATGGGAAGAGGAAGAGTGTCAGAGGTTTGTAGACTCTGGAGTTAAATTGGTCAAGATTCATTATGGCAACGTGTTCATGAATCACCAAGAAGAACTTGTGTTTGGCCCACACCTCAAGGGAGGCGAAAGAATCGAGGGTCCGCTAACAATCAATGCCGCCGGAGGCTTAAGAAATAAGCTGGTCCACACCGACGCTGCATGGGTCAGCCCACACTTTGAATGGTCAAAACAATATTTTGGCTGGAGCGACAACACAAGAAATGTTAGCACCTGTCCATACATATGGTCACCGGAGATTATGAAATCTGGAAATCCCAATCACGACAATCTTTATTTTAAACGTAACGACAAGACAAATAAAAGCATTTTTGTTATGGAGCCAAATGTTAATGTTGTAAAGGCTAGCTACGCCCCATTGATAATGACTGAAATTTTATACAGAAAAAATCCCGCTGCCTTTGATGCTGCGCTTATGTTCTGTATGGACAAATATAGAAAAAACAAAAAGATGATAAACTACTTAAGCTCCTATAGTTCAGTTGCAAGCAAAAAAGTTACTTTTGAAAATAGATACCTTATACAAACAATATTATCAAACGCTGGTGTCATGCTACATCACCACTTGCTAAACTCTCTAAACTATACTTTGTTAGAAGCTTCATATTTTAAACTACCAACAGTCCACAACTCCGAACCTATGAAGGGTTTTGGCTACTATTATCACAATACCAATGTTTATGATGGAGCCTCTCAGCTTGAAGTGGCATTAAACCACTCTAGCCTATCTGACGCTGAACTTGATCAATACGACGAGGCTTGCGATGACAATCTTTGGAGATACAGCATCGACAATCCTGACAACCTTAAGCGTTACGAAGAATTAATATTAGGTGTAATAAATAAAAAATAATACTTTTTCTATTTCTGCGCCTTATTTATTTTAGAGACAAAAACTGGAGAGTTAGCTACGAAAAATAATAGAGGGGTGGAAAAATGAATATAGAAGATAAAAGATCCGCAGTAAAAAGGTCACTTGGCCGGTGCTCAGTTCTATATTTTATACCACTCTTCTTAATGCTAGTTGCCTGCTCTGGACAGACTGACGACATAATCGATCAAGACGCAGCCTCAGCGATCCCCATCTGTGATGAAACTACCAGCACAGACTATGATTTCTATAATTGCGGTGCCTGCTACAGCGCCTGCTCTACAGACGACGCAGACCGCTGCGAAATGGGGGTCTGCATGTGTGGGTCTGAACCATCCTGCGGTCCAGGCTTCGACTGTCGAGGCGCACAGTGTGTAGCTCAAGACCCCATCGGCACAGTTTGTGAGTTCGACGCTGAATGTCCAGCAGGATACGGATGCATCGAAGGGCGCTGCACGTCCTTAGACTGCGTCCCTGAAGACTGTGACGGAGTAGATAACGACTGTGACCGAAGAATAGATGAAGGACACTTACCAGGAACCCCGCTAGCACAATACTGCGGACCTGCCTCCGAGTCACTTAACCCTCCCTGCCGCCAAGGATCGCAGCTATGCGCTGGCGGCTCTTGGTCCGAGTGCGACGGTGCAGTTTATCCAATAGCAGAATCAGGGCTCCTCGCTTGCGATGGCGTGGACAACGATTGCGACGGCTGCGTAGACTCCTTTAGAAATGACTTCGGCATATGCGAAAGATTCAGCGGAGATTCACAGTATGACATTGTGTTTATAGTCGATACTTCTGGAAGTATGACCTCCACAATTATTAGAATTAACGAGGCTATCCGATCTTTCTCATCAACTTACTCTGGAGATCCAAACTTTAGATTTTCATTGGTAACGATCGCAAGACAAATTGACCCATCAAGAATAACACTCTTAGTACAAGATCTGACAGACAGATACTCTGACTTTGAGTTCGCCGTTTCTACTCTTACCACAAATGGAAATGGAATGGAAGGCACGTTCGATGCTCCATATGCAGTGTTGACCGATCAGCTAACCTCTGCATCTTCAACCTGGAGAGAAGGAGAGTTCGGACTATCTTGGAGAGAGGTGCAACAAGAATCCTTGTAAACTTAACAGACGAGTATGGACAGTCATACAGAAGACCTCGCATTGAACATCCCGACGTATGCGACGCAGCATCCCGAGGAGAGGTTTTAATTTGGTTCACCCCCTCAGCATACAGAGATGATTACACAGAACTTTGTGGAACTTGGTTCAACCTTTATGACCTAGAAAACTTCAGTGCAAATATGAGTTCTGTTTTCGTCGATCCATGCCCATAGCCAACTACTTACTATAATGGCTTCTGTGCAAAAGTGCTTGATACAGGTAGGAGATCTAGTAAGACTTCAAGGTGATTCAGAATGCCTCCTCGGCGTCGGCATTGTGATTGACTCTATAGAAGACTGCTCTTATATACTAGAGTCGTTTGATATCTTTGAAGAAGATTTTGACATAGATACCACAGCACTCCAAGGTCCGGTATACTTGGTTATGTGGCAGACCCGCAGTCTTTATGGCTCCCAACGCCCAAGGTCTTTATGGCTTTTCTCTGGCGAACTTGAAATAGTTTATTAATATTTTTAGTGTTTTTACTTTTTGCTACTAAATAAGAGTGTTTACAAGGAGTTGCCTATGCCTGTTGATACCTTTTCATGGCAAGAACAGTTAAAGAATATTTATAATGATTTGCAGTCTGGATTCATCGGAGTCGTAGAGGCTATTGAGAGAGTTGAAGAAGAACTTTACCTCGAAATGCCAGAAGATGAAGTAGAGGCGGTGCTGAATAAATTAAGAAACATGGAAGATGAGTGTCTAATAGAAACTGACGTCAATAGTGAAGAAGCAGCAGCCTTAATAAACTCTTGGAGAACAGAGTTCTTAGGAGAAACACCAGACCAAGACTGGAACGTATTCTCCTCAACTTGCGATTTTTACGATGAATAAAATATTAATTATGATTATGGTTGTAGCCTTTATAGGTTGCGACGAGCCCACCGTTACACCCCCCGACGCATCTTCGTTTGCGGATTCCGACATTAGATATATGAGTGATATTATTTCACCAGTATATTACAGATCTGAATAAAGCTTTTTACAAGAACTCTGATATAGTGTATATTATTATTATGCACCAGAAAGTTCAAAGTGAATTGTGGTATGTTGTATACGTTATAGGCACTCTCGGAAGACACAGAGACAGACCTATGAGGCTTTCTTCACCCTCTCAAAGAACGAAGCCGAAAAAAAGTGCAATGAAGTTCTAAAATCAGGGTCATGTTCCTTTATTAAGGAAGAGTATCTTCCCCGGCCTCATATATACTAAAGGAAGGATTTGATATGCAAGAAAGACCAAAAGACAAGCCTCTTATCACAGAGATACTAGATAGGCAGCGCAATCAATCAAAAACAAAAGTTATCACCGAGTCAATCGGTGACATAGACGAGAACACCGATGAGGTGGAGGAAGATTCTCTTAATTCTCGTCTCCCAAGGAGGTGATTTTAATCACAGGTGGCTACAACCACCACAGTTAGTTAGTTAGAGAGTTTTCGAGATAGCTCAGTTGGTAGAGCAAGAAGCTGTTAACTTTTTGGTCGGGGGTTCGAGTCCCTCTCTCGAAGCCATTGGGGCTGTAGCTCAGTTGGGAGAGCGCCTGCCTTGCACGCAGGAGGTCAAGGGTTCGACCCCCTTTAGCTCCACCGTTACTATTTATAATAAATGGAAAACAAGTGGGAACCCGGTATGTTGGTAAAACTGTTGACGCAGACTTCATTGCTTACTACTTTTCCCTCGGCGGCTTGATGTCGCAAACAGTAACAAAAGGCGATAGATACGATGAAAAGTTGTGGGTAAATAAAAAAGGTATCACCTTTAAGGTCAAGAAGCATGCCCAAAGACATTTACCCGCTGGCGATTTTATAGGAGTCTTCTTTCCTAATACTCGTGAAAGCCTTTTCATTGAAAAAAAGTATTTAATCATATTATGACAGAATTAAAGATAGGTGATTTAGTATACACCAACTCACTCCCTAGAGAGCTATGCATGATAGTGGATGTGAGAAATTATTTACAATACCCAAACAAGACGTTTATCATAAGGCCGGTCACAGACCACAAGAGGACTCGTGAAGTAGTTCCTGAGTCTCTAATCCCGGCAGATTCCGTGGAATAATAGTTTTTTAGGTTTCTCTCCTCTATTTACATTTAGGTGCCTTGTGGCTTGCCTAATATAAAGCCACCCCACCGGAGGATAATGAATGCTTAAGACTCTCTTCACGAAACCAGTAATAATGATTACCAGCGCCCTCGTGCTGCTGATTATGTCCTGCTCCTGCGGCAGTTCAACACAGATGCCACAGTACGCAAGAACACCAAGCCAGATGGCTCACATCAACAACGGAGTTGTTGCTCTTGTGGCACCCCGAGTTTTACTTGGCAACGCCTCCCCAGCTTCGGAACCAGAAGAACGAAGCGTTAATGTTGAAGACTTGACAGATGAAGAAGCTCAGTCATTAACTTATAGAATATACTGCACAGGAGCTTTTATTGGCGAAGGTCTTGTCTTGACAGCATATCATTGTGTTGACACCCTACACGAAGAAGGTCGCAGAGTTCACATCGGAACTTATGATGATTACATTGAAACTCAAGCAACTTTCCGTCACCGCCGCTGGAGATACTTTGATATCGCAGCATCAGACCCCGCTAACGACTTGGCTATATTGAGACTATCCTCTGGCGAGTCAAGAATTGAAGAATATGAAGTCTTAGACTTAGCCAACAACGAGCCCCGCAACGGTGAGTTCGTATTCTCTCTAGGGCATCCAAGAGGTCTAGGCTGGACCCTAACATACGGCGTAGTTTCACAGGCTACCCGAGTCGGCAACGCAGCCACTCCCGGTAACGACGAGACAACAATTTATGTTCAGTCAAGCGCCCAGGCTTTCTTTGGAAACTCTGGAGGGCCTTTAATGAACAGCGATAACGAGATCATCGGCGTTGTTTCTAGAGGTGGTCCATGGCATATTGTTATGTCAGTTCACCTTAGAATGATTCGCTCGTTCTTGTGCAACACCGATCTCAGCACTCTCTCTCAGTGTTCTTACTTCTTGTCCGCCGGACCAGAGACACACAGAGCCTACGAGATGACAGTGCTAGGACATCAAAGGTAAGCAAAAATCAAATGGACGATGAGGAACAAAAGAATAATATTTGTACTCCGTCAACCTGTATTGAATCATCTCCACCGGAGCCAGTGCTTTTAGAAGGTATCGCAGGTTTTGTTTTACCAATAGCTATAATTTGTGCTATGCTTATATTGCTATCAAAGATAGAAAGGATTAGAGAACTAGTTTATCAAGCTTTAAAAAAGCTAGAAAAATGAAGCTGATATATAGAATAAGATTTTGGTTTCAAAACTTATTGATGACGCTTGGTTTTGTCCGTCGTCCCTGCTCCGTTTCTGAGCTTACTATGACTAAGCAGAAACACTTCTTAAGAAAGCATAGAAGAGAACGGGAAAGCAGCGGAGACATAAAGACCAAAACTAGAAAGATAGAAGAGCTTGAAGAGCAACTAATAAAAGAGCGTATTGAAAGCGTCCTTACAATAAACTCTTTAATCGTTGAACATGAGAACGCCACCGAGAAACAAGCTGTACTAATCTCATCTATCAGAAGTATGCTCAAGGGCACAATAAAATACCAAACCCCCGCCCTGACTAGAGAGAAGTATTCACATCATTATTTTAGTAAAAGTATTGAAGAAATACTTAATACGATTGATACTTATATGGGTAAAAAAAAGGAAGTTGATTATGAAAATGAGTTTTTGGAATAGAGTTGTTCTTATTATACGTTTGATGTTCTTTATGAGCGTGTCTAAGACTTTGCGTCTAATGTTCGCACAAGACATCCAGCCTCTTAATGACGAGAACAGAGAAAGTAGGGCAGAGTTAAGAAGAAACAAGGAGACTATAGAAAAGCAATCCTTAAAGCTACACGATCACATGGCCCAATCTACTGAGCAGCAAAATAGAATCAGTATTCTTGAAAGCCACATCGAGTCTTCTGATTTAGCATCTAAAGAAAGTCTTTCTGTAATTGCTAAAGACTTGGCTGAGGCTTCTTCTTTGGCTACAAGCTTAGAAGAAAAGTCTTCCTCTTTGGCTGCACAGTTAGCAGAAACAAAGTCGCTTATGGTAGAGAAGGATCAGAAGAATAGAGTGGCTCTCGCCGAGGTTCACGAGAAGCATAAAGAAGAAATCGAAGAGCTAATTGATGCGACTAACGAGTCTCTAGAAATAGAGAAGAAAAACGCAGAAGCTATTCTTCAAGATGTTCTTTACGAGTTGAAGGGTAAGGGCGGAGAGGACAACAGGTATGACGATACCAAAGCCGGAGAGTATTGCAAGAATTTAACTATTCACTCGTGCCGTTCACTTCGACAGATTAAAAAGATTCAAACGAGGATTGAGGAGTGCGAGCAGAGGATCCAAACGCACTTCGCCAACCGGGACCAAGCCGCCCTCGTCAACAAGTAGACCCCTCCCAGCCGGGGCCGCCGCCCCCCTCCTGAAAAAGCCGGCTCTAAAAATTTTCCCTTTTTTCTTGACATTACTTCTCACTTATGATAGAGTGTATGTATAAGAAAGGCCAGATAATATGAATGACTCAATAACTTGGACTGTTATTATGAACGAAGGAGCTACGGGATATAGTAGCTTTCATCATGCTTCGAAATTTGATTCTAGAGATTCTGTATTCGGAGAGCTAAGGTTGCAAGGAATATATCCCGTTGCTATTGTATTTGGGAAGCGTGACATTTGCTTCTCATCTACTAGCCTTAGCCAAGTGTTGAGTTCTAATATTATTCCCAACAATACTCCGAGGTATTGGGACGGAGGGTGACTACTTATTAATATAGAGGGGTGGCCGAGCGGTCTAAGGCGCACGCTTGGAAAGCGTGTGTAGGGAAATCTACCGGGGGTTCGAATCCCTTCCCCTCTGCCAAGCCCCCGCACGTCGGGGGTTTTTTTTATGGGTATATTCGGTAAATCGGAAAAAATTGCCGTAATACTCTTGACATTCTGGAAGGTATGTGGTAATAATAAGATATGGAATTAAACAGCGAAACGGAGAAGCTCCTTACTCCTGGTGATCATATTGTTTTGGTCCCAAATGAGAATGCTTCACAACGAACTAAGAATAGGCTGAGAGAGCACGGGGCGCATGGGTTTCTTGTGCGTCAAGGGCCTCGCCGGTCTGTCCTCTTTCCAGGGAAGGTCATTGCTCTGTTTGAGTCATTGACAAAGAGCGCCGCAGGGCGACGTACTTGGATGGGTTGGATTAACATTGAAGAGTTTGATGTTGTTGAGGCGGACTTCGGTGAGAGTTAAGAATCCTCATGGTTCAGGTGCCTTGGTTGGAGATCTGGTTGAACACCGTCGATGGGATGAGCAAGGGATTGTCTTGAAGAATGAGCCGGTTGATGGCTTTGATTTATATAAGACGATACCCAAGTATTGTAAGAAGACCCTTCTTGTTTACTTCCCAGGTATGAATCAAGCTATGTGGTGCTTGAGTGGATCGTTGAATATTATTTCATTTGTGGAGGAGTCGTGATTTAACATCTATTTACTTATGTGGCAAGCTATGTCAAGTTCCCTCATAACTTTCGTATCGGTGACTTGGTTCGCTATAAGCACTCACCAGAAATGATCGGAGTTGTTATTGAAACTTATGACCGATCTGCAAATGCAAGAGAAGATGTCATCCTCGTTTGGTGGCAAGTGCCCTGGAGAAGACCAGGAGAGTATAACCTTCGAGCTAAAAATAAATGGAGAGTTCCACCAGATTGGATTGAAAGAGTTCGCCCCTCCTAGTTACTTTTGTGTTTAAGGTTGGAGACATTATTTGCTATAAGCACGATGGATCAAAGGTCGGCGTTGTTGTTCAAGTTTCTTCTTATGCTATCGATGAAGAAGATCGACTATTGAAATACCCTATACGGTTTGAAGACGAACAATGTTATCTTGTAATATGGCAGACTCCAAACGAATCAGGAATGAAGAAATGGTATGTTAATGAATCTTGGATTGAAAAACTAAATGAATGATGAAATAAAAATAGGAGATCTGGTTGTCTTTAGATTTAAAGACGCTGCCGGCTCTCCACTCTTCCTCATTAATGCAAAGCACGGCATTGTAACAAATGTTATGTATCCTGACCGTTGGCCCGGCACAAACCCAAGCTCCATTATTGAAGTGCGATGGTCCGGTGACTGGTCTAGACCCTATCATCATGACCGTGTGCAATTAAAGGTGATATCACGATGAATGAAAATATTAGAGTAGGTTCGCTCGTCCGCATTAAGAACTCAGACAAGACTGCGCTTGTTGTTGAGATGGTAACCCATGACGTAGTTAAGAAAGACAACTACTTTACCTTCGAAGACCTCGACACACCAATCATCCTTTGGAGGGTTGCGCTGGTTGAACCAGGACGTGAACGAGTTGATGCTTATTTGCAATCTCAACATTTAGAAGTTATTAGTAGATAAATTTATTAACGACCAATACTTATTCTGCTATACTACTCTAGGAGTTGACAATGCAGAGAGAAAGAATAACGGAGAGTCCGTTTAAAGTAGGAGATTTGGTCGCATATAAGTGGAACTTCTCGCCTAACCTTGATGGTGACCCAGTAGGCATCGTCCTTGAAATAAAAAAGGACCATGAAACCGGAGAGCCCACCTGGCTTAAAATAAAGTTCCCTACCTGGACAACAACCCAGCCATATGACGATTTTATGATTATAAGTGAAGCATAACGCAAACAATCTTCCGGTATTAAAGGTCGGCGACTTGGTTGTGCCGGCTGGTTCTCTTCGTGATCCAAGAACGGTTAAGCCGATCGTCGGTATTATTATAGAAGTTGAAGACGAGGAGCATATAAGAATCTTCTGGAACGATACAAAAGATTGGGCTTGGTCCCATGCCGGCTATTTAGATGTAATAAGCTACGCAGATGGACAAAGTAGAAGAGACTAAATATAAAGTCGGAGATTTGGTCCAAGTCGTTCATGACTTGTATGGAATACCGAAAGGCAGCTTTGGAGTCATATGCTCTGTAGCTCCTACATACAGGCTTTATATAAATGAAGAGAGCAGAAGAAGAATGAAGTATATTCTTTTTAGTGTTCTCATTGATGGGCAAATGCACAGACTAGTTAAAAAAGATATAAGACTGCTTAGGAGGCACAGTGCCAGCTAAATATCTTACGAAAGGTAGTCTAGTTATTCACAATTCACTTTTTGGGATAAACGTCGGCATTGTTTATGACATAGACTATTACAACCAGAAGGCAATGGTTTGTTGGCAACTAGAAAATCCAGCACTTCACCCTAACGAAAAGATTCACGGCCAGCAAATATCAGATTTTTATGATTTGCCGCAATATGAAATTTATAATGGAAAAGAATAACTTTAATTTAGGAGATCTCGTAAGAAAAAAACGAACTGGAGCCCTGTATAACTACGAACGCCTCGGAGTGGTCACTCGCATCGATGGCGACATTGTACAAGTCTTTTGGGGCAATGGACATGGTTCTTTTATTATTTCTTTTAGAGGTTTAGAACTAGTTAGAAGAGAGAACGAGTGAGGTAATGATGAATGGGGGGTTCTACAAACCACATCAAGATTGGAGACTTAGTACAGTTTAGTTACTACGCTCCAGGGACATACGACTTAGAGAGAAAGAAAAAGTCTTTTGGAATTGTCGTCGAGCATTCTGAAAAATTTGACACAGTCTTTGTTTACTGGCTAGGTCGAGGCGTTACCTCTGGATGGTTTTTACCAAATCATTTAAAAAAGATAGCTTGAGCTAACAAAATACTTGACTAAAGTCTCAGGTTACTGTATAGTATAAAAATAGAAATGAAAGAAAGCAATAGACTTCAAGTCGGCGACTTAGTTCGCCGTAAAAATGCGACCAAGGATTGATCACCCAAGTGATTGGCCACCGGATCAGCAATATGTTTTAACTCCGGGCATTATTATTAAAAGTTCGCCCGCAACGCCTTCAGGACTACCAAGAACGCACCATATAGCCTGGGTTATTAATGGCGTTACCCAAATAAGAATTATGTCTTCACAACTTTTAGAGAAGGTGAAGTGAAGCCAGGAGACTTAGTTTGGTTTAATTTAAACTGGGAGCCTCACGAATACTCCGAGCATCTCGGACTCCTGTTAGACATAAAGTCACTAGAGAGTGGCTACTCCGGCACTCCCACCTATGCCGAGATACTATACGAAAACAAAATTTGGAAGATAAGCCTGCCATGGGTTAGGCCATACAAGAAAGAAGAGGATGATGAAGAAGATTGAATTATACGAAGATGGAATTGGCTCTGTAGAATATATAAGCCATATGGGATCAGACCTGAGTATTGTTAACGCTGCTCGTGTTTCCTTCGGCTCTGAAAAAGAAGAGCTTGACGACAAAGACAAGAAGCTTATCAACTATCTTGTAAAGCATAATCACACTTCACCCTTTGAGCACTGCGCTATTACAATGCGCTTTACAGTGCCTCTCTTTATCCGCTCTCAGCACCACAGGCATCGCACTTGGTCTTACAATGAGATCAGTCGTCGCTACACATCTGTAGATATGGAGTTTTATGAACCATCCGAGTTTAGAACTCAACATAAGTCAAACAGACAGGCATCCACAGAAACGCTCGTAAACCCTGATTTAAGCGATGTAACCGGATTGTGCGCCCATCCTCTAAATACCGCATCAAAGGCTGTTAGAGAACACCACAAGAGAGTATGAGGCTATATCAGAAGCTTATGGACAAGGAGTGTGTAGAGAACAGGCAAGAGGTGTTTTGCCACAAAATCTTTACACTCAATATTACGGAACAACTAATTTACACAACCTATTTAAGTTCATCTCACTAAGACAGCACGAGGGTGCTCAATGGGAGATACAACTGGTTGCTGATGCTTGCTTTGAACTCGCAAGCCAACATTTTCCTGTCTCGACTGAGGCGTTTCTAAAAGTTAACAAGGAGTAAGAATAATGGAATTACTATTAAAGCCTTTCAGGTGGGCACACGAAAGAATTAAACATAAGCTTGGGCACTTTACGCTCGATGGCTTGAAGCAGATCTTAAAGAAGCATGGCCTGGCACTTTTGGTCATCTTTGTAATATGGGAGATCATCGAAGATGTTCTTTTCCCTATTCTCTTTCTTTGGCTCGGAGCGAATGTGGACCCATGGTTCTACACGGGAGCACCAGTCTCCTGGCTTCTTTGTCTGCACCCTATAGTCGTCCCAGCCGTTTGGTGGTTGTGGATTAAGGTGTTCGGAAAGAAGGGCGACAGTGCTAACGATTGAAATCATCGGCAGGCTGTTAATTTGCTTTATTTTATTTGGTACCGGAATTGGTATAATTAGAGCGAACCTTAACACCAGCCACGCAGATCTAGAAAAAGCGAGAAACGACAATGAAGAATGGCCCGGTTAAGGTTGGCGATTACGTTTGTATGAATGACCATGATTACTCTCAAGGAGTCGTCATTAGAATTAATGAACATACTGAACCTCGCCTGCTTACAGTTCGCTTGCTATACCCAGAGAGAAGAGTCTTCTTAACAACAGAAGATGAAATATTACACCACTCAAGATAATTAATGCCACCACCTCCACACAGAACCCCTTTAGAACTTATTTCTTTTTGTGAAGATATTGAAACTCGCATAAAGCCCGGTGTTCTCGTGTGGAATGATATCGGGCGGGATATTGGAGTGATCCTCAAAGTAGAAGGCAAGTATTGCCCTCGGCATTCTTTACAGTATAAGTGGAAAGCAACCGTTAAATGGAACTCAAGGATGAAAATTGTGCCTCTATTTATGAATGAGTTTGAAGCCGGCTGGGTAGAAATACTTTCAGAAAACTTGTAAATCCTCGTAATCATTACGAAAAAAAGTGCATTTTTCTTTGTAAAACGCTTGACATTTTTAGTGTTCTATGATAAGATGTATATATAAGTTAGAGAGACAAAGGAGAGAGTTAATGAAGGTATCTAAGGTTATTGCGAAGGTTGAAAAGCGACTCGGACAGAAGGGCATTGTGACTCGTCAGGGTAGCAGGTTCTATATCCAACACGGAGGCTATGTAGCCTCCTTCTATGGTAGCGTTGACGGGCTCTCTGGTGGCGGTATTAACGACGATAAGAGCACCGACGAGCTAGACGCCCGCAGCTTTCATGTCCGCCGGGAAAACGACCACACGGACCTCCACACTGACTATTTTGCTGGGACGTATCTCGACAACGCTAGTCAAATGGTTGATTGGATCTCCCCTCCAGGCTCCAAGTTCGCCGTTGGCCAGCTTGTTCGTGCCAAGAACAACAAGAGGATGACTAGGCACTCTCTTGCTGGAGATGTTGGTATTGTCACTAATATCGGAAAGAGCAAGTGCTGTAAGGTCCAGTGGACCGCTGACCCCGCTCGAAATACCGGCTTTCTTTCTGACCGTGATCTAGAGTTACTTTCTGCTGGTTGATGCGCTTTTTTCTTGACTTTTGATCTTTTTTATGGTATTGTTGTTAGGTAAGTTAGAGAGGAAGAGATGAGCATTTCAATGAGCGGTCAGGATTATACGGGTTTCGGTCGGCAGGAGGTTGAGGTTGAACTCCCCCTATGGCTGGAGCGTCTTAATGATTTTGTTGGCAAGCATTATCAGAAGCAGTTCCCAACTCTTGGATTCCATGAGTTCACCGTCCAACCTGGGCGGAAGTATGCCCGCATCATTCGCCACGGCAGCGCAGATGGACTCCAGCGGAGTGCCTTCTGTTTCGTTCGCCTCTCTGACGGTGCGATCCTCAAGGCGGCTAGCTGGAAGGCTCCCGCTCTTAACTTCTCCCGTGGATATATCTTTGATCAAGATGTGTCTCTTTCTGTAACTCCTTATGGGACTCGATAAATGAAGGTCGGTGATCTAGTAATAATTAAGAAGCAAGACCGCCATCTTCATACTAAACTTACTCCCTGGGCTCAGAGGGCATATGATCAAGGCACGCCGATGCTTGTTATCCCAGATCCTTCACACTGGGAAGAAGCACCAATGCCCAACGATAAATATTGTGTATGCGTTCTGTTTGAAAATAAATTACGAGTTGTTACTTGTGCAGATTTGGAGATAGTTTCAGAATGATTGATCCAGAAGCAAAAGAGTTTTTAGTTGACACCACTGCGCTTATTGTTACCATTTGGTTCTTCCTGGTTGTCTTCCCATTTTTGGCTGGTTAGGAATTTGTCAGAAGAGATAATAACTCAGGCACCACAGAGTAGCCTAAAGACCATTCATAAGATTGTCGCTGGATTGTTCGTACTTGGAAAGGTATCAACTATTGGGACAGCCGGATTACTTTTTGTAGATCAGGGTCTTTTCTTAACAAGTCTAACAATTACTTGTTTACTAATTGGCACATGTATGCTACTATGTATCGTAGAAATAACAAGAAAACACTTTGACGTAGACTCAAAAATCGAGCGACTTGAGAAAGAGCTTGAAGAGTTGAGAAAGATTAAAAATGAAGGCTGACCATAAATATAAAGTTGGGGATTATGTAAAGTGGAATCACGCTCAAGAGCCTGATTTTGGTTTCGTAGTTAATACAAATTCACGCCGACGATCAGACGTACATATAGTATGGACGGTCAACCCCCAGTTTTCAGGCTGGTATGATTCCGGTCATAGTCACATGGAGTTGATCAGTGAAAGTCGGTGATCTAGTCAGGCTAGTTCCAGAGCATTATGAGAAGTATGCTGACTGGCTCAACGAGGAACAGAAAGTTATAGCGGACAAATCTTTTGGGATTGTCACAGATGTAAACCCTAACTATTATTTTGTTAAGTGGTTTAACAACCCGCTTTATGGTAGTGAAAAGTATTTGGCTCATCATAGCCACGAGTTGGAGGTCGTCAGTGAAGGTCGGTGATATAGTTACAAGGATTGTTGATTCAAACGAAGCTTCTCTTGATTGGTCCAGAACTCCCGGTGTCATCGTAGAGGTTAGTCCCGCCTTGTATAGGGACGAGGAAGCTTTCTATAGGGTTATGTGGCAGGAAAATACCTCAAGATCTAGCTGGTATAAAGACTTTCAGATTGAAGTGATTAGTTGTGCGTAAGGTTCAATTAGAAGTTGGAGATCTGATCAAAGATTCCGTTGGCTCCATCGGGCTAGTTTTAGAGATTAAGAGAGATCCCGCTCCCCAAAATTTTGGAGATTTAGTATACTTTATCTCTGCTCAAAATGGAGAGCGTCCTGATTGGTATGGAGAAGGCTATGTCAGAAGATGTAAAGTCATCAGTAAAAATCGGTGATCTAGTAAGACTACAGTTGGGCCACGACAATGCTACGGGCGCACTATACTCCATCGGGGTTGTGGTAAAGCTTGAGGGTGATAGAAACGGTCAGGCTAAGATTGCATTTTTAAACCCTCCTTTTTATGAGGCGGCTTATCACGATCCCAACGATGATTGGTTTTATACAAAGAATCTAGAGGTGCTAAGTGAAGGTCGGTGATTTGGTAAGACTACGGATGAACCGAGAACATCCAGCCCCGAATATGTATATTGGAGTTGTGGTAGATTATGATTGTGCTGTCCCCACCGGCGGTGACTTGGTTAAGGTTAGTTTTTTAAACCCTCCTTACTATCAAACAGCTTACTACGATCCTACTGACGACTGGTATAAGCCAAAGAGCTTGGAGGTGTTAAGTGAAAGTTGGTGATTTGGTAAGACTGACCCCGAAGGTCATGGCGGACTACGGGGTTAGTCCAGAGAATCCTAGTTCCTATAATCCTGAAAAGATTAAGAGGGCTCACGGGATTATTACGGGTAAGGGCGCTAATCAAAACTTACACTATGTTAAGTGGTTCAACTGCCCTGTTTATGGCTCTCCCACATCTCACCTGAGCCACTCAACGAGAGAACTGGAGGTGTTAAGTGAAGGTTGGTGATTTAGTTACAATGTCTTCCTACGGGAAGAAGCTGGGATACATTGATGGGATTATATCTCGTCGCAAAGCCGTTGGCATACCCGAACAATTAATAGGAATGGTTATTCAAATTAAAGAACCCGCATTCGTCCCCCAGTACAAAATTAAGTGGATGGGCAAAGGTCCGCACCCAAAGGGTCGAACACACTATCTAAGCGATACGTTTGATAGAAAAGATCTTAAGGTTTATAGCAAGGCGTAACTATTTATAAACATGAAGATCATTGTAGAAAGCTTTCGTAGGTTTATAACAGAACAAGCCAGCCCGGTAACATTGTATCACTACAGCGATGTTGACGAAGATAGTTTTGTATTAGACCCAGATCCAAAGTATCGCTCATCTCACTCTCGGAGGGAATTTGAAACCGCCCCAACTCCGAGGGTTTTCTTTTATACAGATCCACAGAGTAAAGAGAAACTTATTCAAGGCAACCTCTACTCTGTAAATGTTGACGGCTCAAAGATTTATAACGCAGAGCAGGACATGGATGGACTAGTTGCCGCCGCTACAGAAGAAATGTACGGAACCAAAACCACATACTGGGATGAGTTCTATGAAGACGTTAGCGAAAAGTATGACGGCGTGTTCTATAAGATTCATGGTGACATCGGCGTCGTAGCTTGGTTCAAGCCCATCGAAGTCACAAGAGTAAAATAACTTTTAACTCTCAGGCTCCTTTATGCTATCCTTCTTGTAGAAGGAGAGACGTATGAATAAGCAAGTGATGGACATTAATAGTTTTGTAATGAACAACTACCAGGGTATCATTAGATATGGTACCGTAACAAGGAAGCTCGTCAAAGCCGACGGCTGGGCATATTATGAAGTAGAGTGGTATGATGATATCAGCTATATGGAATCTGTCGCCTGGAGAAACTCGCTTAATAATAAAGAGAATGGCGTCACTCAGTATCGTGGAGATATGCTAGTCCACATCCCAGACCCTAAGAGAATCGCTAATTGTGTCGGGGCTCATTTCGGTTTTTTAACAAGAAAGATCAGGACACTGATCAGTAGCAAAAATGAAATGAAAAGGATTGACGTATTTTCTATGGGCGGACAAGCCTAGAGGGCTTTTTATAAGCCAAAGACTATTTAACTTGTTATGACAATTAAACCAATACTTGAGAGATGGGCTCGCTATGTAGAAAGATCCCCCGTTTATATTTCTGCTGAATACAATACGATAATGGCAGAAAAGCTTTTCTTTCTAGAAGAAGGCCGAGACGAGGAAAAATCTGCTGAAGCTATTAGGATGATCAAAGAGGGCATGTGGGAACCACAGGACGCCTCGGCATTTCAAGCTTCTCTAACCTGCCAGAGTCAACCACAAGACACCTGCCACAATAAGCACCCAGAGATGACAGCCGGCTATAGCGCATCCGACCTAAGTAAAATGGACTTGTATAAAGTTAAAGGAATGAACATAGGCTTTGCTCTTAAGTCCAAGGATGGACGAATGCAAGAAATCGTCACAGTTCACAACAACGAGCCTGGCGTCGGAGGTATTGGCAAGCTTTTGATGGATGTCGCCGTCGCTTCAGGAGGTTGCTTTCTTGACCATTACGCTACACCCCAACTAGATAAGTTGTATGCGTCCATGGGATTTGAAGAGTATGAGAGATGGAATTTTGATCCACAGTATGTATCTCCCGAGTTTGTTAAAAAATATGGCGAAACAGATGTAGTTCTGAGAAAGCACAAGGGTTGTTAAATGCCAATTGGAGAAGACGAAACCAAAGAAGAGTTTCTTAAGAGGCTCGAACAGAGTCACCGGCTAGCAGAAGAACTTTTTGCTGACGAGCTTGCTGCTCTTGCCGCCGATGAAGATCAAAAAGATCAAGTTGATCCTTGAAAAGCAAAATAGCGCCCCTATTTATTAATAGGTGCCTATGCTGTGAGTATATCATACCTTATCTTGATGCCGCTTTTAGTGGTTGTGCTGGCCTTTTCGTATAACTTTATATGGAAGATTATACATGAGTACACACACCTGGCTGCGTTAAAGTTACTTGTAGGAAAAGAACTCTACAGTTATAAAATAAACTTAAAATCTCACTGGCTCGGCAACGACAGAGTATCAGCGTCTATTAGTTGGAAGGCAAGAGAACTAACAAGAGAAGAGCACGGGTTGATTGCTATCGCCCCTCACGTTATAGAATTCCTTGCTTGTTTATGTTTTATGCTTAGCTCACTATTTCTTATTAATGATTTTATGAGACAACACTTTTACATGTTTTTTTATGTGGGCTACTTTCTGGCTCGGCGGAGTTATTGATCTAATCGCCGCCGCCAACGCCGACACAGAATCCTCAGACTTAAATGTCTTTGCGGATTGTTATGAAATAGATAGGTTTGAAGTACGATACACCGCCTGGACAATGGGATACCTTTCTATTTTGGCTGGTATGGCACTTATTTGGATTGTCCTGTAGAAAGTTCTTGACAGAACCACACGCTTGTGGTAGTCTTATATATATAAACAAGGGCTGTTAGCTCAGTTGGTAGAGCAGCGGGCTTTTAACCCGACGGTCCAGGGTTCGAGCCCCTGACGGCCCACCAGTGTTTTAATTTTAGTTATAGAAAAGGAAGTGTTAGTATGGAAATGTTTTTTGTGTGTTCTTTGTTTGTTTCTTGTTTTGCTGGCGGCATGCTTGCTGAGAATGTTCGCCAACGCTCGATTCAAGATCACGAACGTGAGCAAAGGTACGATCGCAACGAGCGCACTCTACGCCGTGTAGTCCAGTATCTAAATGATATTGCGCCAGCCCAGCCCGAGAGTGTCTGAAGCAATAATCTTCCTAACAGTGTGTGTGTAGTTTTTACTGTTGGGTATTGGATTGGCCGTCTGGCCGTTGAAATGATGTTAATGTAAACTACACTGCCCGAAAGGGCACCTTGGGATGGTGGCGGAATTGGTATACGCAGCGGACTTAAAATCCGCCGACAGTAATGTCTTGTGGGTTCAAGTCCCACCCATCCTACCACGGGTCAATAGTTCAATTGGTTAGAATCCCCGTCTCATAAACGGGCTGTTCTCGGTTCAAGTCCGAGTTGACCCACCAATAGAGCAGATATAAATAGATAAGGGGAAGAGAAGATATGATCACATACAATACTGGAGAGCGAGTATATCACAGAACTATGGGGTATGGAACTATAGTAGATATAATCGAAGTGACAACACCTGAAACAAACTTCACTCCTGAAGTCATAGACTGGTTTATTGTAACTCGCTTAGACAATTCTCAACTTACTATTAGGAGTAAGATCCGACCGGGACAGAGAGCAAAAGACCTTTTTGTTAATGCCGAAGACTCGGTGAGGATGTCACTCCTATGAGGATGAATATGCCAGTAACAATCGCCGACTGGAAGCTTTGCAAAGGTCAAGAGTCTCCTATGGCAGCAGTAGACCTCACTCAAGCCCTGCGTACAGCAGAGCGTGAACTCACAGAAGAATTAAGAATTCTCTGTACAAGTGGATACCTAGAGGATCCCGAAGAATTGAAAAAAGTAGTTTTTAAAGTATACCAACATAATCTTATGCATGTTATGAAAGTGTATAAAGAATCAGGAGCAACAGACCTTCCAACAAGGAATATTGCCCTAGAGTATCTTTTTAATGTAGTCCACAATGAATGCGGGATGTTCCCAGAAAGGACTGAAGCTTAACTTTATAAAGACCTAGCCTTGCTTTAGAACTATATATTAATGTGTGTAGTCGGGAACAGTACTCTGTTTGTTGTGAAGCTGGGCTTTTATAGGTTCAGCTTTTTTTTATTATGTATTGGATAATCAAAACAAAAAACGCAGATGGCGAAATTGAGAGCAAGTATTTAAAGGCTCCCGGTGAAAAAGAAAGAATCATAGAAGTCTTGACTGAGGTCTGGGGTGTGGAGATCGTATCTCTTGAACCAGATCCAGACATTGCACCAGGGGAAGATCCAATCGTCCCTCGGCTTCGAGAGGATGTCATGGAACACTTACGAAAAAATGTTAAGCCAAGCAATTAGAATGGAACAGACAACAAACACAGAAGCAGTATGGAGGGTGCCGGGAGAACCTGGCCGACATACTTTGTCTTCTATTGTTGACACTGTTGAAGAAAAGATACTATCCAGCGATGATGACCAAGACTTTACAATTGCTGTTGGAACAGATAGCCAAATCATTGGAAGCAAGTTCTGTTTTGTTAGCGTGATCTCTATCCATCGCAAAGGTAAAGGCGGCACATATTACTTTAAGCAAGAGCTAAGCACTCCGCCCAAGCATATGATAAGCAACCAGAAGATGAGGATGTTTGAAGAAGTAACTAAGTCCCTTGAGATTGCTATGCTAATAAGAGACTTGAAAGGCATCGCCCCTCAAGTTCACATCGATGCTTCGCCAGAAGTAAATACAAAAAGCTTTACATCTAAATTTTCTGAACAGCTAAAAGGATATGTCGTGTCTTCAGGTTTCGAGTGCTTACTCAAGCCTGACTCTTATGCTGCTAACGCTATTGCGGACAAGCACACAAAGAAAAAGAGCAACGGAATAAGATAGGTTCAGTATTTAACTTTACTCGGCTCAATGTCATCTAGAGCCACATCTCCAGACTGTGCGGCTTCAATGATATCATAGATTGAAGTCTTGTCCTCATCTGGAACGTGAATCTTGTTATTAAGTATCCGGCTAACAGTTGATGGAGAGACACGATAGACGTTATGAGTTTTCTTTTTAAACCATTCGCTTATCTGCCTAACAGACATCTTGCCCTTTTGTGAGCGGATCATCTCAACGTGCTTCTTGCTTAACTTGTGGCTTTTCTTCTTAGCGTTTAGTCTGTCTTTTCTCACGACTAACCTTCTTTCTTTGTTATAGCTCGTAGTTTCTATCGAGCCAGGCTTCTATTTCTTTATACTCTTTCTTGCCTCTGTAGGATTCATCGTTCAGCATCTTAAGAACGTGACCCTTGAATGGCCAAGAGAAATAATAGTTTGGACCAGTAAAGTTCTGGGCGATATACTTCTTTTGGAAGCTAGATTGTACGTTGTTGTATTTGTATATCTTCTTTCCAAATAGTAGATTAGTTCTGTAAGCTCGTAGCTCAAACCACATTCTGAATGGAGCGGGAAGGGGAGCCAAGAACAAAAGACATGCCAACCACCAGAGCCATACAGGTCCGCCCCAAATTGCCCCAAGGGCGAGGAGGGATAGGAGGGTAAGAACTTGAGGGAATAAATACATAAATGTAAACAGCGGAGTTGTGAACTTCTTTCTATCCATCTCGTGGAATGTTTCATGGATAAGGATTCCAAGCCACCTCTCTCGTCAGTAGCATCGTCTTCAAACCCGTAAGGCATCCACATCTTACCGAAGAGAATAGTAATAAACCCAGTGTTAAACTTTTTGTTAAAAAAGCATTACGATTGGTGTTATAATCTTTAAGAGGAGGTCAGGATTTTTCTTTGATAGTATTACGAAGTCTTTATTATACTTGGCTCTCGTAACCTCGTCTAAATATTTTTGTGCTATTATTGGTATGTTCATAACAATAAATAATAGTTACTATAGAAAGTGATGTATAAATCGTATCAAATAGTTCACAGGATAGCAAACCCAACCAAGTGGGAGTTGTTTACCGGAGACTTGGTATTGATTAAACAACTAGATGAGCCTGAGTGGCAATGGGTTTACGCATTATCAGAAAGAATCGGCCAACTCGCAGTAGTCCTTGGTCGTATAATGACACCACACCCAGGAGACGAAGGAACGTATATAATCAAGTATGTGAACGATGGACTCACCGAAGTAGTTGATTGGGAGGAAGTTGAACTTGTCAGCAGAGGAGACGACTGAAGAGTTTGATTTTGATAGGCAGGATTCCAAGATTGAAATTGGGGATCTCGTTAAGGATACGATTATAATATCTGAAACTCCGGCAGATCGTTATATTGGAATAGTAGTAAATGTTGAATTTGAAGGATATGAAAAACATTTCCAGCCAATAAACTTGAGCAACACAACAGCGCCAATAAAGAATTTACGAAAACCTGACAAATGCACGGTCTATTGGTTTCACGGTGACCGAGCAGGTCAGACTGAAATTGTTCCAGATTGGTTTTTAAAAGTTTTGTCAAGATCCTAACATGACCAAGACACTGGAAGAAGGGCTTAAAACAAAAGCTGACGAACAAGTAATCTCTGTTGGAGATTTAGTAACTGACACGGTGATAGTGCCGTCAGATCCAGCAACTTGTTGGCTTGGGATTGTTCTGGAGATAATAGATAATTCAGATAAAAGACTTGTAGATGTAAAATTTCTTAAAAATAGAGATAGAATTGTGGTATACTGGTTCTACGGTTCAGCCATCGGAAAAGTTGAAGAAGTCCCAGATTGGTTTATAAAAGTGCTATCAAAAGCAGATGATATGTAGATTATCAACTATTTATATTGTTCGAGGAGCAGAAAATGGCAGAGAAAAAGAAGAAAGACGATCGTTGTACAAGAATCGCAAAAAGAAAGTATGATGTATGGCCTTCCGCTTACGCCTCCGGTGCTGTAGTTCGGTGTCGTGATGGAAAGATTTGGAAAGGTCTTAAAGAGCAAGAGCTTAACGACCTTATTACAAGAATTGTCACTGATTCCCTGGACCAACTCGCAGAGAAGACAGACTACTCTAAAGAGAAGGAGTCCGGCTTACACGGATGGTTCTCAAGACAGGGCGGCAAAGGTAGCTCCTCTGGCTGGGTAGACTGTAACACTTGCCGAACAGACAAGAAGTCTGGTAGAAAGAAGTGTAAAGCCTGCGGACGTGAGAAGGGCGAGAAGAGATCTAAGTATCCATCCTGTAGACCAACCCCTTCTGCGTGTGGAACAAAAGGCAAAGGCAAAAACTGGGGAAAGAAATCGGAGTCCAAAAATGAAGATTAACAAAGAAGAACTAAGAGAGATCATCCTAGAGGAGATCCAAAACGCTCTCTGCGAAGAGAAGTATAATCAAAATGTTATCGAAGAAGCAGAGTATAAGGGCAAGAAGGTAACACTCAACGACCCAATCAGAACCTCTGGAGAGAGCAAGAAGTTTAAGGTCTATGTTAAGAATGACAAAGGCAACGTAGTAGTAGTTCGTTTCGGAGATCCAAATATGGAGATCAAGAGAGACGACCCAAAAAGAAGAAAGTCTTTTAGAGCAAGACATGACTGCGCCAATAAAAAAGATAAAACAAAGGCTGGCTACTGGTCTTGTTGGCAGTGGAGAGCAGGCGCAAAGGTTGATAACTGATGTCCGAATATAATAAAGTTTGGAAGAAATATCTTGAAGAGATGGAGTTGGATGAAAAGACTCGTGCCGATAAAGAAGGCGTCAGTCTTGACACAAACTTTCAAAAGCTGGAGAAGTTAGCCGAGGGATCTGATGATATGAGGCCCACCGCTTTTCTCCACTTCTCAGATATCAACAAGCTTGGTATTAACCCACAGTCTCACTACAACACTCCACTTGGAATCTATGCTTATCCAAACACGGCATATATTAGAAACTTATTTCGCCGTGGTAAACTCCCATTCGCTCAGAACAGAAAGTATATTGTAACTTTCAAAGTGAAGCCCGATCAGAACATCATTTATAATGACGGCAAAGAGGGTATCCCTAACGAGCAATACTACAACTACTTAGACGAGATGGTCACTGATGAGTTTCTTAAGAAGAATCAAAAAGCGGCAGAACTCTATGACTTCGTAGAGGAGATCAAAGACATAAAGTATGGAAACGGCAAAAACTTTTTCCGTCAGATTCTAAGAAAAGCGAGAGCCACATTAGAAGAGAAAGGCAGAGACTTTAGCCCAAAACAGGAAGAGGGAATGATCAAGGCTTGTCGGAAAATATAGTAGAGATGATTGTTCGTGACTTTGTTACCTATCCTTATGGAGAGGTTCGCACTCTAGATGAAATAGAAACACAACTAAGAGCAACGATGAGCTATTGGGACACCGAGGGTATTGAAAAAAGACAAATAACCGAGGATGACGCCAAGGTTGTTTTATCTATATGCGAACCATACCTTGATGAAATCAAAGCCGGTGCTGCCAAGCTTCGCCAAGCTACCGACAAGGACATTGAAAGAGCAAATAAGTTTTCAAAGCATGGTAACGTAGCCTTAATGGAAAAGTATTCTACACTTAAAGCAGAGTGGGCGGGTGACGCAACATCTAAACATAACCTTGGAATGTTCTGGAATATAACAAGAAACGCAGCCAAAGGCGATGGAAAGGCAACGTCAATGATCGCCTGGAGAAAGATTCTCGTTACTCTTGGCATTGATGGAATTGTTGATGCTGCCGGTGAAGGATTAATCCATCCAAGCGAAAAGGTTCAAGGCGTATTCTTTTCCAAAAAAACGCTTGATCTACAAGAGATCATCCAAAACACTGAAACTCCAGACGCAATTATGAGAAGAGGTGAAGCTGAAAAGACACAGAAGGCGCAGCGTCGCACCTCTGAACTGTGGAAGGAGGTCACCGGACTTCCCCGCATTCCCAGAGAGTCGGGCAAGCTTAAGCTAGGAATGCTAGCTGCTATGGTTATGGACATTCTATACAAAGGGATCTGGGAAGAGAACGAGAGATATGACACCTGGGGCAAAAACTTTGACCATAGCTTTGCCGAGTTCTACGATCAATATCTAGATGGCTACGGTGCCAAGCGTGTCGCAGCAGATCGCATGCGTGAAGAACCCAACAACAAAGAGTTCCACAAGACCACTCTTGACACTCTCAACAGAGCAGAAGAGGCGGCAAGAATAGAAATAATGAAAGCCTGGTTCAACTATACATTCCACGAACAGAAACAGCAGGTTCAAGCAGTCCTTAGAAAGGCTCAAGAAGAAGAGATTATAACAGAACCAGAAAGACTAGACCTATGGTATGATTTCTCAACCGAATCTGGCAGACTTTTTGGACAAGGGCTTGATGGAAACATGCCTCCCGATGCTGTCATCTCTCAAGCAAAGAAAATGTTTGACGAAGTTAAGAAGGACGTTGAAGACCTACTCAAGGGCAAAAGAAAACAAAAGCCACCAAAACCACAACAAGACATAAAGGATATATTTAAATGACAATAGAAATACTAGCTCTAGGAGCATGTACTACATCAGTTTTATGGGTGGCTTGGCACCAGAGAAAATTAAGCAACAACATACAAGATCAAAAAGTTATGCTCGAAACAGAGCTAAATAAAATTAATACAAAATTGACTAACCAACGTCAGGTAAGAAAACTATGAAAAAACTACTAGAAAAACTAATGAACTTTTTCCGATGCTGCTGCTGTTGCGGTTGCTGGAATGCCGCAAAGTGCTGCGGCGGCAACTGTGAAAAGTGCAAAGGAGGTTGCAAGTGAAACTAATACTCGAAAACTGGAAGAACTTTCTGAAAGAAAGTGTTAAAATTAAAGTTGGCAAGATTAAAGATTTAATATGCCCACCAGCTACGCAAGACCTGTCTTTAAACACAAAGAACCGTGACGCCACAATTGAAAAGTATAATTATGGACCACTCAATGTTGACGAGCCTGCGGATTATTGGGATAGCGTTGCTATTTTTTGGAAAACTACAGAAGAAGCCGCAAAGAAGTCTTTATGTGAAAACTGTGTTGCTTTTGACATCTCTCCAAGAATGAAAGATTGTATGCCCGGTGACACGTTTGATGACGACGGCGAGCTTGGATATTGCTGGATGCACCACTTTAAGTGCCACTCCGCAAGGACATGTCATACCTGGGCCAAGGGTGGTCCAATTAAAAAATGATGAAGAGTCTTCTGAATGGCAAGAAAAAGCAAACCTTGAAGAAGGAAGTTGCAAGTGAAACTAATACTCGAAAATTGGAAGAACTTTGTTCAACAACAGGTAGAAGATTTTTTGCCTGATGCTGAAGTTCGTTCTGTTAATATGATTGGCTCTTCCGCACTCTCTCCAGAAGAGCAAGCCGCACAAGATCTAGAGAAGTATGGATATGTCAGAGATGACAGTGAGCGTGACATCGACATTGAAGTTCAAGTTGCTGGCGCATCCAATGAAGATGTTGAGGCTTGGGCATTCTCTGAAGAAGCTGAAGAACTAGAAGCCACCCATAATTACGACGTTCAGTTGAGAATCGTTGAAGGCTGGCGAGAGTATATGAGCGACGATGAAACCAATACTTGAAAATTGGCGAGGGTTCCTAAAAGAAGATAAGCGAGTTGTTACTGCTTATCACGGAAGCAATGTGGAGATTAAAAACTTCAGTCGAGATCACGGAGCACAAGGTGTCATGTGGTTCTCAGAAGACAGAGACAAAATTATAAGAGGCGAAAGCGGAGCCCCTCTCTTCCAAGTATATTATGAAAGTAGAACTTAATGTTGATCGCACCACCGGATGGCAAGACTACGACAAGAAGTTCCTAAAACAAATTGAAGACGAAGGCTACGATAGCATTCAATTAGACGATGACTGGATTGTCTTCGATCCCGCTAGAGTTAAAGTTGTTGGAATTGAGAATAGACTCAACGAAAGAAACTATCAAAAAGATTCTGAAGCAATCAAGACACACTCTAAAAGAAAGAAGAAGCTTGTAGGCAAGGGTAAGAACAAAACCAAAGCCGCACCCTTCACAAAGAAGGCAAGTATGAAGAGGTCCAAATCAGCACCCCAGGTTTTGGAGCCTTGTCCGAAGAGCCAGAGCAGCTAGAGCTTCCGCTGCCTTTTAGACTTCCACAAGAAGTTCTTAAGGGAGCCAACGAGCCTGTACTAGTGAAGAACATTCCTATGGCCGCTATAACAATGCTCAAGAGTCAAGGAGAGGCAGTTTTAAGAGACATCCTTGTAAAGATGGAGCCAAGCCGCACAGAAGGGTTACCAGAGTTGTGGTATGACACATCAAAGAAACAGTTGATCGTAGATGACGGCAATCATAGGATATTTCAAAGGTGGTTAGCTGGTGAAGACAAGTTCGATGCCATGGTTTATGGTTCCGACTGGAACAGCCAGCTTCGCTCTGTATATCCCGGTGAAGAAGTCTTTGATTGGTCTGAAAAATATAGACAACAATAAAAGCAGGTAAAAGCAACTACTTACTCTTGTGTCAACTGAAAAGATACTAGAGAAGCTAAGAAAAAAAGAAGCAGATTATAGAGAAGCTGTTAAAGAAGACTTTCCTGTTGGTGCTTTAGTCGCATATCAGTTTGATAAAAAATCACTAGGCATAGTTGTCGGATACACAACAGACGAAGAAGATCTTGGCATCCTTTCTCACCCAATACATGTATTAGTCTACTGGCATAAAGGAGAAGCCTCCCCCGGTTACTGCCTTTATGAATTCAAAGTGTCCCGTCCACCCTAAAGTGTTGAGAATGTTGGATGATCAAGGAATCGTCATTTCTGATGACACCCGAGCCAAAAAAAGAGAGAGGATATTAAGAATAGATGGCACTATTTATGAGGAAAAGGTGAGCAAAAAATGATAATATCTAAAGCAGCTAAAGAAGCAATTATAATTAAACTTGAAAAGCTAAAGAAAGACGTAGCACTCCTCTCGTTTCAAGCAACTCTCTCTGAGCAAGAGAAAGCAGAGCTTGAACATAAGACAATGCACCTCGAAGCACTAGAATGGGTGCTCAGTGCTAACAAAGTATAAACATATTACTTGACATTAAAAACTGTCTATGGTAAAGTAGTTCTTATATGGAAGAGGAGAATGAGATAATTGAAGTCGGGGACTTAGTCAAAGTCAAGCCCGAGTACGCTCTCGACTCTGAAGTTGGCATTGTTGGTATTGTATTAGAAATAGAACGAAACTATTATTCTAGGTTTGATGCCTCTATGGACTATGACAAGGTAGCTGTTCTTTGGTCTGGAGACAGAAGCTCTTCTTCTGTACCAACGCCAAGGTCAACTACTCGTAAGCCAAAAATAAGTTTGTTTTTAGAAGCTCGGCGCACTGCCGAACCTTCTAATGCTTTAAAAATTGTTAGCAAAGGAAAACGTGAATGAATATTTTTATACTTGATGAGAACCCTGATACCGCAGCCCGACAACACTGTGATAAGCATGTCGTTAAGATGATCCTTGAGACAGCACAAATGCTATGCACGGCACACTGGGAGTCCGGTGGTGAAGCTCCATACAAGAGCACTCATAAGAATCATCCCTGCACAATCTGGGCTCGTGAATCTGTAGATAACTACAAGTGGCTTTGCGATCTAGGTGTATCTCTGTGTGATGAATACACCCCTACGCTACGGAAGAGTCCACAAGACTCAGGCGATCATCGAGTGGCTTGTAGACAATGTGCCTAACATCCCTGATGTTCCCATGACTCCGTTCGCACAAGCGATGCCAGATGAGTATAAGTCAAAAGACGCTGTTCAGGCTTACCGTAGTTACTATCTTGGCGAGAAGCATAACATCGCTGTATGGAAGAACACTCAGCCGCCTCGCTGGTTTGTTTCTTGATTGTCTGGCCAGAACTTGGTTATTAACCAAATCATAAATAGCCCATACAGTATTGAAGAAGAGCACAGGGCTAATATTGTTAATAAGGCTAGCACTAAAATAAATAGCTTTACAGAAGTTTGATGTTATGGTATATCTAAAAATAGAAGGATAATAAATGCCAGTTTTTAATTACGGTAAGATGCTCGGCGAGCCTATCCGAGATGACCAAAAGCTACTGATTAGATCTATCCTCCTAAAAGAGATTAGAGAAGCAATCATCGCCCAAGGCTTCACAGATGAGGTTGTTAATATGATGGGAACCTTTGAAGACCTGTTTGATGAGTACTTTGGAGAGGAATGTACCGTTCCGAGTTTATTTCGAGAATTATTTCCCCCAAATGAAGAAAGTTCTTGACTTCTGAAGCTACCTATGGTACGTTATAGGTATGAAGAGTGGCGATTTATTTGAAACGTGCCGAGGCGAGCTAGGGCTGGTCATCGGAATCACTGAGCGCATCTACCCCAGATACCCAGATTCTCCTCCGAGAATACTTAAGGTTAAGTGGCTCAACGAGTCCCCTAAGTCATCTATTAATGGACAGTTTCCTGCCGCTGGGGTTTACAAAATCCTCAGCCGATCTTAACTTTTTTTGAACAAAATCGTAAGTGACTGTAATCATTACTAAAAAACCCTTATTTTTCTTTGCATTTGTCTTGACTTTTATAGCATCCTATGATATGCTGTATATGTAAGTTGGTTGAGAGAAGGAGTTGTTATGGGTCGTGTTCGAAATTCTAAGTGTTCTCACTGCGGAGAGACTGGTCATAATAAGCGGACCTGCCCGAAGCGTATGCCCTCGAACCTAGACCAAGAGCGCAAGCGAACTGCTTCAAAGCGTAGCTGCGGCTGGTGCCTGGAGAAGGGACACAACCGTAAGACCTGTGAGGTTCGTAAGCAACATTTCGATAAGCTTCGGACCTTGGTTCAGAACTATCGTCGAGGTGTCTTAGATCTGATTCACCGGAATGGAATTGGCCAAGGCGCTCTAGTTTATGCTCCTGTATTTAAAGATCGCTCCGATATCGATGAGGTTATGCCTGAAAATCTTGCGATGATTAAGAGCATCCGCTGGAATGATGTTCTCCCAACTCGATACCATGGTATTTGGAACGGACCTCACACGGGCACCCTTGCTTTTATCGCCAGGCGCATCGGCGGAATGCCCTCTGATGAGCGTATTAAACAGCTTCGCAACACCTTTGGACCCTGGGCAGAGGGTAAACTAGGCGACCAAGGCTTTCACAAATATTATAAGAACGTAGACCTTGAGATGCCGTTACCAGATCAATTGATAACCCCCTATTTTGGCCGCACAAAAGCCGAAGCCATCGAGAAAGTAAGAGGGGCGGATACGATGTTTAATGTCAAGTCTCATAACTGGCATGTTGCTTCTCCTTCCCCCATCGTCGCCAAGCCTCCCGAGGGCTGGCTGGAGTGTACGGACACTTCTTATACCGATTGGGTCGCAAGGTATGAGCAGCGATCGATGAAATATTTTCAGGGACAAGATAAAGCCAAGGATTACTGCCCCGCTTATTTCTTTAATCGCATGCTCGCCCCCCGTGAAACCGCCGCCTGGTTTTTCGAACATTCCCACGACTTCCTCGGACAGCGCCTTGACATTAACCATGCCTTGGGCTTCGAAGGAAAGATGACAGTTAGCCAGCACTTCTATGATTCCGAGCAAGAATCACCCGCTGAAACTAAGAAATTTGGACCCGCTGCCCTCCGGTGGCGCTAAACCCTTGAAAACATTACACAAAAAAAAAGTGAAAAAAAAGTGAAATAAATGTGCTTTTTGGTTGACTTTTCACACTAGTTATGATATAGTCTATATGTAAGTTGGTTGAGAGAAAGAAACCCCTTTTAGAGAGATAAGTATGCCTGTTGATTTTAAGACCTTTTGTTCCGTTGTCCCCCACGTCCTTGCCGTCCGTAAGCCCGTCCTCCTTCGAGGCCGCCACGGCATTGGCAAGTCTGAGGTTGTTTACCAGACTGCTCGTGAGATGTCGCTTCCTATAATTGAGCGCCGAGCATCTCAGATGACCGAGGGTGACCTCGTTGGTCTTCCTGTTATCAAGGGTGACCGTACTTCATTCAATCCTCCCGACTGGTTCAAGGCGGCTTGTGAAGACCCCTGCGTCCTCTTCCTTGATGAGGTTGACCGTGCGACTCCCGAGGTTCGTCAAGGCATCTTCGAGCTTACCGATTCCCGCAAGCTTAACGGCCACGTCCTTCACGAGGACACTTTGATTATGGCTGCGGTTAACGGCGGTGAGCACTCCTCACAATACCAAGTTGGCGATATGGACCCCGCCGAGCTTGACCGTTGGACCGTCTTTGATATTGAGCCTACCGTTGAGGATTGGCTCGGTTGGGCTCAAGACAATGTCCACCCCTTGGTTTGGGACTTCATTAACCAGAATCGCCTCCATCTTGAACATGAGGGTGATTTTGAGCCTAACAAGGTTTATCCTTCCCGTCGTTCCTGGGATCGGTTGTCTCAGTGTCTTACCGCTTCTGGCCTTTGTGAGGAGGCTCGTGAGAATGGTAATACCATTTATGACCTCTCCTGTGCCTTCGTTGGTTTCGAGGCTGCGGTTACTCTTCGTGACTTCATCGAGAACTATAACAAGGTTGTGTCTGTTGATGATATCCTTGTTAACGGTGACATCGATAAGACCGCTGAGTTCGGTATCAATGACCACTCCGCTCTTGTCGAGAAGATGGAAGCCGAGAAGTCCTTCGAAGAGGTTCTCCCCGTGGCTCATGTCCAGAACCTTGCCGATTACTTCGTGACTCTCCCTCTGAGGTTGCTATGAAGCTTTGGAGTGTTATGGGCAACGGCGCTGTAGAGAATACCGTCGCTCTCCACCAGGCCCAAGTTGATGGTCGTGGCGTGTCTGCTCACATCGTTGAGCTTCTCACGGGTGAAGAAGTAAACAAGTAGACTCCTTTGATCGGGTCGGTTCGTTAATCTTATCAACTGCCGCTTGATGGCGCTGAAAGTGGAAACTAAACCGACGCCTGGGAACTGGGTATTGCCAAGAACAAATGCCTACCGACCCGATCTTTTATTTGAGAGAAACAATGACTAAAGTAGAACTCACAGACCTCCAGCTTCTTTTGTTGAGGCAAGTAATCAAGCAAGCTGTAAAAGACTTCCGTTATGACCATGCTCTAACTGGACTACCTGAAGAAGTCAGGAGAGCAGAAGTTTTAGAAGCAATTGACGAAATGCTTATCACTCAGCACGAGGCTCAATATGTCGGACCTTCAGACGACTTTAACGAAGATGAGCCGGACACCCGAAAGATTAAACTCTTTAACAAGTAACTTCAAGTCTGGTAATATAAGAAAAGAAAGAAGAGATAAGAACAATGGGAGCAAGACATTTATCGGAACGAGAAAACTGGCAACACGGGGCGAACCTTAATGGTAAAGCGGCTGAGAAAGAACTCGCTAAGACTTTAGCTCCTCACATGCCCGGCTACAACATCTCGGTGCCACCGAAGCTACAGGTATACAGTAACGGTCGAGGAGTCATTCTTGATCTTATGATCGAAAACATCTCCAACGGCAGGCGTATCTATATCGAGAGAAGAAGAACGGCAACAACGGAGGCAACGCTCATGAGAGAGTTTATAAGTTCCAATCACCAGGGTTGATTGAGCGTACTCGCCAAATTGACCCAAAAGCTGTTGACACTCCGTACTTCTTTGTCTTTTCTGGTAAAACATTTCACAATGAAAAGTATCAGAACGAATTTAAAGTTACGTTCAAGGGGCAAGAGAACCTCTACGCTATTGCTAGCGATGGTTTTAAAAACGCAGACAAGATCGCTAGCATGATCAAGGAGATTCTAAAGTGAAGCCACTGTTCATGTGGGCCGGTGGTAAGTCCAAACTAATAAAGAAGTATCGTGCGGCAGAGGTCTTGCCAGAGCCAGAAAGCTTTAACAAGTATGTTGAGCCATTCGTCGGTGCCGGAGCGATGTTTATTTGGGCATATCAAAAAGAACCCTACCGCCTCTTTTGTTATAAATGATCTTAACTCAGGCATCATGAACATTTATAAAGCGATCAAGGGTGATGTGAGCAACTTCACAGAAGAGCTTGATAGGCTCTCGGAAGAATACCTTGTGCTCCCAAAGGGTGAAACAAATAAAGCACTGGAGAAGTCCCTAGAAAAGGACTGGGTTAAGCTGTTTCAAAAGAACCCTTGTCGTCGTTACTTTTATTATAGGCTCCGTGATCAACATGCTTTTGAGTATGAAACCTGGACTAAAACAAAAGAAGCTGCCGTGTTGTACTTCTTAATGAAGACTGGCTTCAATGGAGTTTGGCAAGAGAACAAGAATACCAACAACAGGTTCGGTACCCCATCAGGTCTTCTTAATCAGAAGACTGAGGTATATGACATAGAGAATGTTTTAAAGTGGAGCAGAGCCTTAAAGACTACACATATTATGACAGGTGATTTCCCAAGAGACGCTCTCAGAGGTTGGCGAGGGTTCCTTCGTATTTTTAGATCCTCCTTATCGAGGCTCATTCACCCAGTACGAAACAGACTTTGATGATCAGATACAGCAAAAGGTTATTAACTACCTGAACAGTTCTGCCGACAAGGGAGCTTATGTGATGATGTCTAATCGAGATGTCGGAGATGGATTCTTTGAGTCAAGAGTCGGAAACAATGAAATGCTATACTTTGATGTAACCTATACCGTAGGTCGCCGCAAGAAGAATGAAGATGGTTCGTTCAGCGCAAAGAAGGCAAAAGAGATTTTGATGATTGGAAAGAAATCTCTTTAACAAGTAACTTCAAGTCTGGTAATATAAGAGAAGAAGAGAGAGAAGAATGAACATGAACAACAACCAACCTAGCGTCGTTTTAGCGTTGCCATTGGCTAGTGGCGGTAACCCTTTTGTTCCACATGTGGAGCACGCCCTTATTGGGCTTCGAGGAGAGTCAATTCCTCGTGAATATCGAGATCTTATTCAATATCTCAATAAAAAACTGCCAAACAATATTCGGGTGAGCTTTGAAGAGAATTTTGACTACTCAAAGATCAATCTAGCTAGCAAAGGGGTCTAAGTATTTTGCGGCGGCGCAGTGTCGGGTGGAGCGTTTGAATGATAAGGTTGCAGCTATCGCAGAAGAGCTAATTAGCGGCGCAGTAATCAATCTGCCAATTGTAGCAATTGGCGTTGGTGATGGTAAGTTTGTTCTTTCATACGGTAATACACGTCACGCCGCTGGAGTTAAGGCAAAGATATCTGGACCTATCATTTTTATTGACGAAGACAACCAGCTAAATGATGAGAACTCAAAGATAACTCTCATTAGCGACCTTTCACAACTCTCCAACAAGGAGACTACTGAGGAAAAGACTACCGATAGCAAGGAAGACTTAGAAGGCCAGCTTTCAGTAGCTTGGAGTAATATTATGTCAGCCGATCTTGAAGGTAATTGCCCAATCCAGGCAGACAATCGTAAGATTCTTGAAGAATATAATGCTCTGGAAGATGAAGAGGGAAAGTTAACATACAAGCGAAACTGGGCGGATAAATGGCTTGATAACAAGTCGCCCTACAAGTATAGGGAGCCGAACTGGCGTACACAGATTTTTAATGCCGCTTTTGAGCAAGGTACTAGTTTCAATATCATTAAAGAGTTCAAGCCCGAAGAATTAACAGAACAGTTCAAGTTAATGTTTGACACATCATTCCATTACCTAACAGGGCCAAAAGGAGAGCACTCTCCTTATGTAAACATGCCGAAGTGTAATAAGCTACAAGTGGTAACTACGATCGGGTCCATCAACGGGGCGGTAGGCAACTGTGTTCTAAACCTAACGAGCGCCTTTATGCGCCAATCATTTAATTTTGGAGTTACGCCAGGTGAATGGAAAGAGGCTGATATTATCATCAAGGGGCACGGAAGCACTCGTTCACCGACGCTCAACACCCGAGAGAATCATGTCAAGTCCATATTAAAAGACTTCAAGAATTGGAACACCCTCAACAACGAGGACAACAATCGGTCAAAGGGCTGCCCTACGATTATGAGAGTGTTTTTTCCTCAAGTGTTGCGCTCCGTAGAAGAAGGACCAGGAGATCGACCCAGAGGGTACTTTTGGAATACAGCTACTTTAAAGTTTGAAGAGGTAAACGCACCCCCTACTGAAAAGAAGAAGAAAAAAGGAAGTGATTGGGATTCACTTACGCCAGAGCTAAAGGAAGAGCTTTCGAAGATTTCCTGGGAGTAAGGAAAGATATATTGTGAAAGAAGTCACAACACTGTAACGGCATTTTTAGACAGACCAACTTATATAATAGGACTCCCTTGGACGCAAAGGTTCAGGGGAGTTTTTTTAACACAAGTAGAGAAGAAAAATGATAAGTGATCTTACAATAATTTATGGAGTGCTGGGTTTCCTTCTAGCCTCTTATTCTGTTATAGCAAACGATAGTGCTCAGACCTTGGGCACCTTTATCGCATCTAACAGAGAGACAAAGTGGTATTGGCAATGGCTGGTTATGTCCAGCGTGTTGGTGGCTACTTTAACTTATGGATATATGAGCGGAGACATTGCTCATGGCAGACTTAATCACATACCCTTGCCAGAACAGTTTCAGTGGTACCATTTAGCTGCCCCTGCTTTGTTGATGGCTCTTACTAGGTTTGGTGTGCCGGTGAGCACCACCATTCTAACCTTGAGTGTGTTCTCCACCGGATTCGTATTAGAGAAGATACTTCTTAAGTCCGCTATGGGATATGCTGTAGCAGCAGTAGCAGCTTATGCTCTCTGGGCTGTTCTATCCAAACTCCTAGATGAGAAGGCTCCTGTATCGGAGGAGAACAAAAAGAAGTGGAGAGTAGCGCAATGGATTGCTACCTGTCTTTTGTGGCATCAATGGTTAGCTCATGACATTGCCAACGTCGCTGTATTCCTACCTCGTGGAGAAGCACTACCTCTATGGATGTTTATAAGCTTCGTCGTTATCTTGGTTATTGGTTTGTCGCTCCTCTTTTATAATCGAGGAGGAAAGATACAAGAAATAGTATTGTCCAAATCAGGCACGAGGTTTATGAGGTCAGCAACAATTATTGATCTGGTCTATGCACTCGTCTTATGGTACTTCAAGCAATACAATGATATCCCAATGTCCACAACCTGGGTCTTCGTTGGACTACTCTGCGGAAGAGAACTAGCAGTATACAGGAAGTTCAATCCTGAAGGACGAGGACCAAGAGTTATATTCCCAATGCTCCTATCCGACTTTATGAAGATGATGCTAGGACTGGCTCTAAGCATTATTCTAGTATGGGCGATTGATAGTCTTTAACAAACGATAAGAAAGGTGCTATATTAAGATATGAAGAACAAGTATAGGCACAACCCTGATGGCTCAACAACAATCTTTATTGAGAGCCGGAAGCATGGAACAAAAGAATGTTTGATTGATACAGATGATTTTGGAGAAG